>Ga0208587_1000080_pt1 | contig 48127 bp, 49 predicted proteins | sample NGESurdeep092012_7_FD_184472 | JGI IMG/M metagenome (GOLD analysis project Ga0208587, IMG submission 184472) | Arctic peat soil microbial communities from Barrow, Alaska - NGEE Surface sample 210 deep-092012 (SPAdes) | ecosystem: Environmental > Terrestrial > Soil > Wetlands > Peat ...
GATTGGCGTCTCGCCGCTTAGCCCTTCGTTCGCGCTCTCCCCCGGGCTTGACCAGCTCGGGGTTGTCGGCTCAAACACGGGACTCGTAGGTGTCTGCGTTGATGGCGTCGCGTCATGAGTGTCGCTGACGTTACGTGGCTGCGACGGAAAGTTTTGTTCAATTGCGTCCGTAGGTATGTCACTCACGAAGCCATGCTAGGCAGAGGAAATTAAAATTGGACTAAATCTCATCGAAATGTTTAGTTAGGCCCGAGCGACTACATTAGAACCCTATGTCTCGACGCATTGAGATCGAAATAACCAGTCTGAATGGCGACCTGGCAACGTGGCGCGCGGCGGGAGCCAAGCTTCCCAAGGGCGTCTTGCAGGCGTCTCTCGTTCCCGGCGGGCCAGTGATCGGCAACGTCTATCGGGCGGACATCGAGCAGTACATGGAGGGTATCGAGATCCTTTCGGTAATGGCGCCTAAGAGCGCCTCCCCACTTGACCCACGCAACGAACGACTCGAACTCATTCCTGAAGTCAGCAAAAGTCCCGACGTCGTCGTCACCTACGCGCCCAAGGGCCGTGGAGCCCATCGTGGCGGAGAACGGCGAGAAGGTGGCCGAAGCGGCGATCGTCGCGAGAGCACAAAGCGACCCACCGCCCGACGAGAGCCGAAAGAAGGCGAGACGACGGCCGAAGATCGCTCTGCGCGTAAACCTCGTAGCGATCGCCCTACTCGTGGTCCAAGGACTGAAGGCGCAAGCGAGTCACGTGGCGAGCGTCCATCGCGCGGACCTCGTTCTGAGGGCGACAGTAGTGCGACACGTGGCGAGCGTCCATCGCGCGGACCTCGTTCTGAGGGCGACAGTAGTGCGACACGTGGCGAGCGACCATCGCGCGGACCTCGTTCTGAGGGCGACAGTAGTGCGACACGTGGCGAGCGACCAGCACGTCCTACCCGTAGCGGTCCGGGACGACCGAGTCGTCCAGAACGCCCGAAGGGTCCTCAGCCGCCTCCTCTCACGACCACGCACCGCAACGCACTCCTTGCGACGCTCTCCCCCGAACAACTACCCGTCGCTGAACAGTTGCTCCGCGGTGGGATGCCAGCGATTCGTACAGCCGTCGAGCTACAGAACAAGAACGCCGCGTCTCAAGGTCGCCCCACCGTTGACGCCACGACCATCGAGCGTATCGCCGAGGACCTCCTCAAACGCACCAACCTCGCCCTCTGGAAGGATCGTGCGGGCGGCGCCATTGGCGCTGGCCGCGAGTTGCGACTGCGCGATCTGCGTGCTGTCGTCACCTCAGCGAAGACTGTGTCACTCGACGATGAGGCCCGTCTTCAGTTGAAGGAACTACAAGTATCGATGACCTCGCGCGTTGAACACCTGCGCACGCAGTGGAACGAGAAGCTTGAAGCCGCGATCACGTCGAAGAACGTCAAAGAGGCCCTCGGCCTGGTCGCTCGCCCGCCGGACATCTCAACTCGCGTCAGCGCCGACGCTGCCGTTCGTGTCGTTGCGTTGGTGTCAGAAGCGCTGAGCGCCGAGCAAGACCCCGCCCAGTGGCGCGAAATTGTCGAACTCACGGTCGACACATCGATCCGCCGCAACGTCAAGCCTCAGGGCATACCAAGTGACGAAGCGAGTCACGCGGTCGCGGTACACAACGCGGGCGCCATTCCTGAACTCGCGAAGTTACTCGGCATGAGAGTGCCGCCACCTCCCCCGCCCACGCGCATAGTGCGGCGTCCGGTTACACGCCGCGCATCGTAAGTAGTCGCGCCTTCCACCCCAAGGATTCAAAGAGGGACTTCATCGCCCTGTCCCCCGGTAAGGCGTAGGCGTCGAGCGGCGGAGTGTTGCTCGCGATCAACGCCCTCACCAGAGTGGTTGCGACCTTTTGACGTCGAGACGTTGGCGCCACGTACAAGGCTTCGACCACACTTTGTCGAAAGATCCCGATCCCAATCAAGAGACCATCGTCTCGCACCGACCAGAGTGATGAGCTCGCGACAACGTCCGCGAGTAGTTCACTCTCCGCGCACGAACCGCACAACGTCGTCATAAGAGCGACACCACCTCGTTTGGCCAGCACGTCTTTACGAGCGTGCGTCCAGAGCTCTTCCAGATCGGGCGTTATAGATGAGACGAGCGATACGTTCACTCGGTCTCGTCACGACTCTCGACGAAGAGCGACGCTATCGAGGACTTAGACACAGTCACGGCAGAGCATTTTGGGCCGGTTGGCGAGTTGACTGGTCTTCTTCAAGAGCCGGCACGACATGCAGCGGAACTCATCGTCCTGCTTTGGCAAAAGCGCCTCTGTCGTGTCGGCTGCCGGGTCAACCTCCACCGGCGCCTCGTCGTCGTCCTCTGGTACCGAGGTACGAAGAATCGTTTCGGCCAACACTTCGTCCAGGGCCAATTCGACGTCAGCGTCGTCGACCAAGTCATCGTCTTCTTCAACCACGACTGCGGCGGCGGCAGCCACCACGTCCTCGTCTTCGACCAATTCTTCAACGACCACTTCGTCCACGTCATCATCTTCGATGTCCGCGACGACGTCTTCGAGCTCTTCTTCGCTCACAATCTCTTCGATGAAGCCCTCAGCTAGCTCTTCTTCGTCAAAGACTTCGTCGGTTTCAACATCACTTGCCATAATTTCCTCTTCTGTAGCGCTGGCATTGTACGGCCTTTTGCGCGCGACGTGCGCCATATTGACTTAAAGAGTGCATAAATGTCCGAATTATTAACGATTCAGGCGATTTCTCTCCGCTGCTCGTTCTGCTTCGAGGCGTTCTAGATCCGTTTCGGAGAAGTCGACGTAGGTCATCGCGTCGGCAATTACCTGGTGACCGGCCTGTTCTCGAATAAGTCGAGCCATTTCGTGCGCTATGCGTCGATAACTCGGATGGCCCTGGGGCCCGGAGCGAAGTTCAATCAAGTGCATTGCTTCTCGAGCGTTCATTTGCATCACGTAGCGAATGCGAAAGGCCAGCGCTACGCAATATTGCGCCTGTTCGGGGAACTCGCCGCGCACGTCGTTGAACAGATCGGCGGATCGAAAGAGCGACTCTTCGTAACGATCGGCCAGCCCCGCCTCTCGAACAACCTCGGGTACGTCAAAACCAAGATCAGCCGTCAAGGGCTGCCACTCAATCGTCAACAGTCGATGGCGCTGGAGGTCGCGAAACGCGCCGTAGTCACTCACGATCTCGAATCGGTAGTCGGTTCGCTCAAAGGCCCGTCCGGGGCGGTGACGTCGATTCCCTCGCTCACCCACGTAACTGGCAAAAAGAGCTGAGCGCTCACCGGTACTGAGTGACGCCACGCGCCGCGTCGCCTGATCGTCGCTCATCGTTGAGCCCGAGAACACAATCGCCTCGAGGACGCGATTTTCGCCCTCTGGATCAAAGGCCACCAGGCGAACGTGCTCCCCCGGCGCTTCATCCTCACCTTCGTCGCTCATGTCACGAAGAAGATCTCGCGTGGCGCTGCGCGTGGTGGCCAGATACTTTGTCCACGCGACGCCACGCTCTGGGACATCGAGACGTTTCAAGAAGGACGGTATGACCTTCACCAATTCAGTCAGCATCATTTGGGCGTAGTCGCGCACTTCGGGAAGAGGGTGTGCACGCATACGCAACAACAGTGACTCATAGGCTTGACCCGACGCGTAGATTCCTAAATTCGACAACGCGCTTGCGGGTAAGAGACCTCGAAGACCATCGAGTGCCTTGGCTCGAATTGCCTGGCGGTAAACAAAGTCGGTGTCGGCGGGCGTCTTTGGGTACTTCGCGCCGATCCAGTCCGTGAGAATCGGTAGCAGCTCGCGGTACGTGTCGAACATGCGATCCATCTCACCGATGTATCGAGCGCCAAATCGAGACTCCAACAGGTCGTTGTCTCGATAGAACCGGTAAAGGCCATTACTGAGGCGTCGGTCGTAGCCGAGGTAGCGAGTTGACTGTTCGAGGTAGCTCATAAGCCGACCTCGTTCGAGGACTTTGGTCAAAAGATTGCTCGCCTGCTCACAGGCCAAGTGGACGCCGCCCAGTTGAGCAACCGAGTCATCGCCGTACTCGAAGAAGATCTTCTGGTAGAGATCGTCCGCTCTCTCGAGACCAATTGTCGCGTCAATGGAAACGTCGCCCGCGAGTTCCAGGTCGCGCACGAACTCATCGAGAAAGAGTCGCCGCAAACTCTTCGACGAGCGTGAGTAGCGCGCGAATAACGCGCCCTTGACGACCTCGGGCAAGTTGACGAGCGCAAAGACGGGTCCCTCGAGGTTCGTGAAGTAACGGCGCAGTACCGCCCCCTCAGCGTCAGTGAACTCTTCGGTGACGTAGGGGTGCATGGAGTTACGACGTTAGAGGCGAAACTAGGCGCGCGGGTGGACGCTAGACGCCCCCGCCACGACACTGCGTAGTACCGCGTCACGGGCCTCAAGTGCAACGTCCGCGACGTCGGTGAGATCGCGCATTCGGGCTAGTTGTTCACAGAGGTCGGCGACTTGTTTCGCGTTTCGCACGAAGTCCCCCGGTGATGTTTGGGCAATCTCAGCGTCGGCCAGATCCAACACGGTGCCGAGCGTCACTCCCCTGGCCCACGCCGCAATGATCGTCGCAAAGTGTCCATCGGGTTCTTTGAAATGCGGAACTTTGTAGCGTTCTTCGACTTCCCGGATGGTCGCCGCGATCACCGCAATTTCACTGAAACGCTCGCTCATGTTGGCACGACGCTCTTGACCGAGTCGATCGTGGTGCACGCGCTTCTTCTTCGTGGACACTTGACGCGCTGCGTTCGGTGATCGAGTGGAGCGCCTGGACTCAAAGACGAAACACGACAAGAGCCCAGCGAGTTGTGCCGCGTCAAGATCTTCAAACACGCCAGCGATAATGGACTCCGCGATTAATAGGTCACACTCGTGATAGATCGATCGCAGCAATTGGCCCTGTGCGTTGAGCTTCCAACCATCGGCGTAGCCGAGTTCTTCGAGGACGTGCTGTCGTGCCACCATCTGGTCGGTGAGGGGTCGCTTCTTCGCCGAGGGTCGGTGATCGACCTCGAACTGGGCGAAGGATCGTCGCACCACGTCAAGGGCCGTCTCGAAGTCGAAATGGTTGATCAAGTTCGCGGTGAAGTTGTACGTGGGGCGAAACGACGAGTGCAGGTCCGAAGGTGGCGCGAGGGCGACGCGTCCGACGTCGTGCAGGGACAGGTCACTGGCGAAACAGACGATGGCGTGGCCCTCGTCATCTAGCCCGCGTCGACCGGCCCGTCCGGTCATCTGTGAGAACTCCGCGCTCGTGAGAAATTGCCGTCCGGCGTCAGAGTATTTGGTGAAGCGCTCTAGTGCCACCGAACGTGCCGGCATGTTGACCCCGAGGGCGAGCGTCTCGGTGGCGAACACCACGGCGAGCAGGTTGCGCTCGAAGCATGTTTCAACGATCTCTCGAAAGGCTGGCACCATTCCAGCGTGGTGCATTGTTATTCCTCGACGAAGAGCGTCTATGAAGTCGACGTACTCCAGGGCTTGGAGATCGTCCTTTGAGAAGTCCATGAGCCGTGATTCAGCGATCCGTTCAATCTCGCGTCGCTCTTCTGGCGTCGTAAAAAGAAGTCCGTCGCGTCGGAGTTGGTGCACGGCGTCGTCGCAGGCAACCCGAGAGAAGATGAACACAATGACCGGCAAGAGATCATCGCGTTCGAGCGCCTGCATTAGCTCTGATCTGCGTGGCGCGCGAAATGGTGGGGGTGGCGCGGAAGACCGAGGTCCTTGCCATTTGACACCGGGTCGAAAACGCCGCGTGGCCTTCATTAGATTGTCGATGCGTCGCGCTTCGTCAGAGAGTCGAGCTCCGTCGAGGAGGTCGTGAATCTCCGCCATTGGCTGACCCCGCCTGACGACGGCGAGATGGTTATGAAGCTGGATGGGCCGGGTTTTCTCCACAACGATGGTCGTTGGTCCGCGCACTTCGGAGAACCACTCTCCGAGGAAGGCCGGATTACCAATCGTCGCCGACAGCGCCACGAAACGTACGGCGGATGGCGTGAGGATTAACACCTCTTCCCACACCCCCCCTCGGAAGGGATCTTGGAGGTAGTGCACTTCATCGAGCACGACGAGGCCGAGCGTGCTCAATTGATCAGACTCCGTGAGGAGCATATTTCGAAGAACTTCCGTCGTCATGACCACGACCGGCGCGCTTCGATTGAGGGAAGTGTCGCCCGTGAGAAGGCCGACGCGGGCGACGCCGTAGAGCGAACAAAGTTCGTGGTATTTCTGATTCGAGAGCGCCTTGAGTGGCGTCGTGTAAAACGTGCGCTGCTCACGTTCGAGTTCACGGCCGATGGCGTAGTTGGCGATCAGTGTTTTACCAGAACCGGTGGGGGCGCTGACGAGCACGTTCACGCCGTGGTCAATCGCCTCGATCGCGTCGAGTTGAAAACTATCGAGTCCAAAGCCTAGGGAGTCGATGAACTGTTGACGGTATTCGAGCACACTCACTTTTGAAGCAGCTTGCCGGTGCCAATCGCGAGGAAGTAGAAGACCACCAGAGGTACCGCGAGGGCCATCATCGAGAGCGGATCACCGCTCGGGGTAAAGACCGCCGAGGCGATCGTGATGGTGATCATGGCGTAACGCCATCCGCGTAGCAACTGCGCCGGCGAGACGATGTTGACCAGCTCGAGCGCCACCAACACAACTGGGAAGAGAAAGGTCAAGCCAAAGATGAACATCATCAGAAGGAACAAGGTGAGGTACTGATTCGGGTTGTATTCGGTTAGTAGTGTCGACCCACCGATTGACTTGAGGAACTGAATCGCGTGGCCAAAGCTAAAGTACGCGAGCGCAATACCCGCGCCGAAGAAGAGAATCGAAGTGAACACGAAGGGAACGATGTAACGACGCTCTTTATCTTTTAGTCCGGGTGTAATAAAGCGCCACATCTGCCAGAGGATGATGGGTAGCGAGACGATAATTCCGGTAAAGAAGCCGATCTTCACGCGTAGCGTCAGGCCGTCCAAGGGGTTCGTAACCAGGAATTGACAGTGTTGGGGCACGGCTGAGCAGTACGGGTTCTGGAGGACCTTGAGGATGTGGGGATAGAGAACAAATCCCAACACGCCAAAGACGAAAATTGCGATGGCCATGATGAGAAATCGACGACGGAGTTCGGCCAGATGCTCGGCCAGCGTCATACCACTCTCGGCGCGGCGAAATCTTGACATGTTCCTCTTAGTTCAGCGACGGGTCGGGTGGCAGCGCGGAGTCCTCAGTTCGCGCTTGTGGCGGAGGTAGAGGTCTCGGCGACGCCAGTAGAGGCGGCTCAACTGGTTCTTCGTTAGTGGGCGCGGCGTCCACCGTTTCCGCCGCTTCCTTGGCGTCGACACGGTCGGCCAATTGGTTCAAGAGATTAACGGGGCTACGGGCAATGCGCGCGATATCACCAGTGCTGGGAAGATCCGGAATCGCTTCTCGAACTTCCGCCTCGACCCGTTCTTGCAGTTTCTTCAATGTTCGCCAGCCCGCACCCAATTTGTGCGCGACTTCGGGGAGTTTGTCCGGGCCCATCAGTATCATCACAACTGCCGCGATCACTAAGAGTTTTATTGGACTCAAACTGAACACGCCCCCATTGTAGGGCGCTAGTAAGTCTCGATTTAGAGCAAGCCGAAGCGCGAAAGCGGCCAGATTCTGATGAATGCCTTGCCGATGATGTCCGAACGTGGCACGGTGCCCCAACTTCGAGAGTCGCACGAATTGGAGTGGTAGTCGCCCACCATGAAGTAACGATTGGCGGGCACGGTGACATTGACAATCGGCGAACCCAGGGGCTCTGTGTGGCTCCAGGCTTCATTGAGGGCGACCCCGTTCACGTAGATCGTGTTGCCCTTGGAGCTGAGGTGATCACCGGGTAATCCGATGACCCGTTTGACGAGGTCGGTAACTTTTACGCCGCAGTTCTCTGTGGGTGGTGCTTTGAACACCACGATGTCGCCGCGGTTAATCGTGCCAAAGTCAACACTCAACTTGTCCACAATGAGGCGATCGCCAAGTTGCAGAGTTGGCTCCATTGAGGCGGAGGGAATATAAAACGTTTGGAAGGCGTAGGTCCGAATCAGGAAGGAGACAAGTACCGCCGCGACGACAATGACGAACCACTCGACGACGATACGCGTGCGCGAGCGAGACTTTGAATGCTTCGCCTTCACGAGTGAATCGGGTGCCTCGACAACGCCGGCGTCAGCAAAGTTCTCTTCGGGCACGGAGTAATGCTAGTCGTCTCACCCGTGCCGTTCGAGGGAGGCGAGCAACTTCTGGAATCGATCGTCGGTGCTCTTGAAGGGATCCTTCAGCAACACTGTGCGTTGCATCTCGTCGTTGAGTTTCAAGTGCACCCAGTCAACCGTGTAGTCGCGACGCCACTGTTTCGCGGCTTGAATGAACGTCCCTCGCATGTGCGCTCTCGTCGTCGCCGGCGGCGTGGTGGTCGCTGCTTCAATTTGCGCTTCACTCACCATGCGTTGGTAGTGGCCTCTGGCGGCGCGTCGATAATAGAGCCCTCGATCGAAATTGGTGTCGTGATATAGCAAGTCAATGAGGGCGATCTTGGGATCGCTGAGTTCCACCCCGCTTCGCTCACGTTCGCGCTCAATAATTTGCAGCTTGGCGATCCAATCGACGCGATCCGAGAGCCCCATCGGATCAGTTCGATATTGCTCAATGACTTCGCGCCACAACCGAACGGCGTTCGCCTGGTCGGCCGGTAGATGACGCGAATCAACAAACTGCTCGGCTCGCTCGCAGAGGTCTTCTTGAATCTCCAACGCCGTCAGATCTCGTCCGTTCGTCAATTTGACGGGTTCTTTACTCCAAAGGTCGTACGAGATGTCGCGCAACGCGTTGATGGGTGACGCCATGGAATAGTCCCGCAAGACGGTGTTCTTGTCTTCGATCATGGCGAGCACGACCGCTGCAGTGCCAACTTTGAGGTACGTCGCGAACTCACTCATGTTCGAGTCGCCCACGATAACGTGAAGACGCCGGTACTTCTCAGGGTCAGCGTGGGGCTCATCTCGCGTGTTGATGATGGGTCGACTTCTGGTCGTGGCTGAGGAGATCGCTTCCCAGATGTGCTCGGCGCGTTGGCTCATGGAGTACAACGTCCCCTTGGCGTTGGTGACCACCTTGCCCGCGCCGGTAAAGATTTGGCGACTGATCAGGAAGGGAATGAAGACATTCTCGAGTCGACTGAGATCTTCGATTCGCTCGATGCAGTAGTTCTCGTGACAGCCATAGGAGTTGCCCGTTGAGTCGGTGTTGTTCTTGAACAAGAAGATGTCGCCACGAATACCTTCGTCGCTCAGTTGGGACTGCGCGTAACCGACCAGTTCGCGCAGAATCGATTCGCCGGCTTTGTCTTGGGCGACGAGGTCACTCAACGAGTCGCACTCAGCGGTTGCGTATTCGGGGTGACTTCCGACGTCAAGGTACAGCCGACTTCCATTTTCGAGAAAGACATTCGAGGATCGGCCCCACGCAACGACTTTGCGGAAAAGGAATCGCGAGACTTCGTCGGGACTAAGTCGACGTTGGCCCCGCAACGAGAAGGTGATTCCGTACTCGGTTTCTACGCCGTAGATTCTCCTCAGCATGACGTCACCCGAGCTGGCCTCAGCTCAAGAGCTCGCTGACTTCGTCGTCGGTGAGTCGGGTGAACGTGCGCCGGTTGCCGCGGTCTTCGAGAATGCCGACTTCCAATTCGCTAGCCGGGATGAGTCGATCCGGTCCCGCGAGGGCACTCGCGGCGTCTTTCAGTGTGATCTTCAAGGTCTGGGGTGTGCCCTCAGACAACGCGAAACGGTTCTTAATCGTTTCCGCGTCGCCCCCTAGAACGGAAAATCGTGGCTCGTCGAGGATGGTGCCTTCGTACGCCACTCGGTAGAGTTTCGTTGGACGCAGTTTGTTCCCTAACTGGGCCACGAGTATTTCGACTTCCAAAGGCTTTTGGCCCTCGGTGAACATGTCACCCAAATGCTGGGCGTAGTAGTTCGCGAGCGCTCTGGCGTCAACGTCCTCTCGAGAGTACGTGAAACCCGTCGAGTCGGCCCAGCGAATGCCGGCTTCTCGAAGACGGTCGAACTCGTTGTACTTGCCGACGCCAGCAAAGGCAATTCGGTCGTAGATTTCAGACACTTTGTTAAGCGAGGCGGAGGTATTCTCCGCGACCATCACGACGCCCTTGTCATAGATCGCCGCCACGATCGAGCGTCCCCGCGCAATTCCCTTCTGGGCGAACTCAGCTCGGTCCTTGATGAGTTGTTCTGGCGACACGTAAAAGTAATTACTCATCGCAACGCTCCCCCGGCGACGCCGCCGGACTGCGTACGACGCTCGTTGATGACGCTAAAGCGTGCAGCGACGTCAGCGGCAGCGATTTCTTGGAAGCCTCGAGCGTCCACCGTCACCATCATGGGAAAGATGTTGCGCACGAAATCGGGACCCCCCGTGCTTGGATCGTTGTCGCCCGCCTCGTAGAGTGCCAAGGCACCAAGATCCAGCGCTTCCTCGCGATCGAGGTCCGCGCGAAACCCCAGTCGTAGTGCGCCGTCAGCAAACGGGGAACCAGAGCCGATGGTGGCGTAGTCGAGGCGCTCGTAACAACCGCCGGCGCCGTCGTACTCAAAGATCCGCCCGACCTGATGGCTCTCGTCCCATCCCGCGAGCAGCGGCAATACCAGTAGCGGCGTCGCGAGATTGTTGCGCTGGATAATTGGTGAAAGGTAATTGGCCTTACCTTCGAGACTCAACGCTGAATCAGTCATCTTTTCGTAGTGCTCAAAAGAGAGTTGGGCAAACTTCAAGAGCTCGATGCCTCTCGCCGCGCTGCCCGAGATGGCGAGTGCCGTAAAGCGGTCGGCCGGCTCGATCTTTCGAACGTCGCGACTCGCGATGTAGAAACCCGTCGCTTGGCGGTCACCAACCATCACCACGCCGCCGAGATAGCGAACGGCAATGACGGTCGTCGCGTGGGGCGCGTCACTGTGGTTCGTTGGCGGTGTTGAGGTGAGGCCCATCGTTTGTGCGTAGTGCCAAAAGGACGGCCCGGGGTCACCGTGTGCGCTAAAGAGGGGCAGCCCCACGACTACTCGCCGCCTTTTTGCACGTAGTTACGTACAAATTCCTCTGCGTTCTCTTCGAGAACTTCGTCGATCTCATCGAGCAGGTCGTCCAGGTCGGCCTTTAACTGGTCGCCCTTGGTCGCGTCAACGGCGACCTCGCTAGAGGCCTCGGTCGTGCGCTCCGTGCGCTGCTTTTGGATTCGCTCTTGTTCACTCATACTTCAGTTCTACCTGTCTAGTGCGTCAAGAAGTTCAATTGCCGTCGCACTCGTTTCTAGCAACTCCGAGGTCAGTGCATGCGTACCCCTAAGAGGATCCAGCATTGGCACGCGTTGCAAGGGACCCTCGCCGAGATCAAACACCACCGAATCCCAGTTAGCGGCGACAATCTGCTCGGGATATCGGGCCACGCATTGACCGCGAAAATAGGCCCTCGTGCTGAGCGGCGGGTTGTGAACGGCTTCACGAACGTCGTCGTCGGCAAAAAGCATTCGCAGTCCCACGCGCTGAGCGAGTGAGTGCGAGGGCCGCAAATCGTGGTACTGCAGATCGATGGCCCGCAATTTGGCGTCGTGGGGGTCGAGTTGATAACGAGCTTGGTAACCGTTGACGACACGCCATTTCGCCACCCAATCGACCCTGTCGGCCACCGCGTCGCGGTCGTCGCGCACGCCGTCGAGCATCTCTCGCCACTGGCGCATCACGAGCTCAACCTCATCGCTGCCGGCAACGGATTCGCCGCCAGTGCGATCGACGTAAATGCGCGCGAGCAGCCACAGCTCGTCTTGGTAGTCCCACGCGCTCCTCGACCTCTCATCGTCACAACTCACCGCTTCGCGCAACGTGAGATCAAGTGAGTACGCGCGCACCGCGTGTACCGGAGATTTTGGCATGGGAGGAAACTGTTCGGGTCCGAACTCTTCGAGAGTGGCGAGCAGGAGTGCCGTCGATCCGAGCTTGACGAACGTCGCGCTCTGGCTCATGTTGGCGTCACCAATGATGACGTGGAGCCGGCGAAAGCGTTCGGCGTCGCTGTGGGGTTCGTCCCGCGTATTGATAATGGGACGCTTCAACGTCGTTTCGAGCCCGACAATCTCTTCGAAGAACTCAGCGCGCTGGGAGAGCTGAAACGCGGGACTTTGGTCTAATCCCGCCTCGGTCTCAGCTCCGACCTTGCCCGCGCCAACGACAATCTGGCGCGACACGAAGTGCGGCACCATTGCTCGAACTAAATGGGCGAACTCAACGTCACGGCGAACGAGGAAGTTTTCGTGCGTCCCGTACGAGTTACCCTTCCCGTCCGAGTTGTTCTTGTAGAGCGTGATGGCCTGGTGCACTTCGAGCGAGTCGTTCGCGATACCGAGGGCACGTCGCATGATCTCTTCGCCCGCAACGTCAAAGAGCGTTACCTCTAAGGGAGTGCGACACTCGGGCGACGAGTACTCAGGGTGCGCGTGATCGACGTAGAGTCGTGCGCCATTGGTAAGTACCGTGTTTGCCAAATGCGTCTCGACGATCGGGGCGAACGACGTGAGGTCGATTCTCCCTCTGGCGTCCATCTCTGGCGTTTCGCCGTCGAAGTCCCAGTTGATTCGAGTTCGTCCCTGTTGGGCGTACGCGTTGACGATGATGCTCGATGAGGTGATGGGGTCGAAGTCCGGCCCGCCGGCGATGCCGTACTCCGTCTCGATGCCGAGGACCTTCGCAATCGCTTTGGCGTTAGAGATACTGTCCCGTGCCTACGTGCTGAATGGAGCGGCCACCCTTCTCATCGTCTTGTTCACGATTGATCAAGGTGCGGATGAAGATGATGCGCTCTCCCTTCTTGCCGGAGATGCGAGCCCAGTCATCAGGGTTCGTCGTATTCGGCAGGTCCTCGTTCTCGCGGAACTCTTGACGAATGGACTCGAAGAGATCCTCCTTGCGAAGCCCCCTACTCTGGTTCGCGATCTCTCGCTTCACCGCGATTTTCTTCGCGCGACGCACGATGTTTTCGATCATGGCGCCCGAAGCGAAGTCCTTGAAGTAGAGGATCTCCTTATCGCCGCCCTGGTACGTGACTTCTAAGAAGCGATTTTCATCGTCGATACGGTACATATGCGACACCGTCTCCTCGATGACTGCTTGAATCGCCTTGGCTCGATCGCCACCACCGATCTCGCGCACCATCGATTCATCCAGGGGTAGTTCAGTATGGAGGTAGCGCTGGAAGATCTGGGTCGCCGCGTCCGCGTCGGGCCGTTCAATCTTGATCTTGACGTCAAGTCGTCCCGGTCGCAGAATGGCCGGATCGATCAGGTCTTCGCGGTTCGTGGCGCCGATGACAATGACGTCACGCAGCGACTCCACGCCGTCGATCTCAGCGAGGAGCTGGGGCACGATGGTGGATTCCATGTCCGAGCTAATGCCGGTACCACGAGTACGAAAGAGCGAGTCCATCTCGTCAAAAAACACGATGACGGGCACTCCCTCTTCGGCCTTTTCTCTGGCGCGCTGGAAGACGACGCGAATCTGGCGCTCCGTCTCGCCGACGTACTTGTTCAACAACTCGGGACCCTTGATATTCAAGAAGTACGAGCGTACGTTGCGATTGCCGGTCAATTCAGCGACTTTTTGTGAGAGCGAGTTCGCGACGGCTTTGGCGATCATCGTTTTACCGCACCCCGGAGGTCCGTAGAGCAAGATGCCCTTGGGAGCTGGAAGGTCGTAGTCGTGAAAGAGCGCTCGGTGAAGGTAAGGCAACTCGACCGCGTCGGTGATCGCCTCGATCTGCGCGTCAAGCCCTCCGACGTCGGCGTAACTGATGTCGGGAACCTCTTCGAGAATTAACTCTTCGGCCTCTTGACGAATCAACTTCTCCGTCAACAAGTTCGAACGAAGATCCAAGAGCAGTGCGTCGCCACTACGCAACTTCACTGAACGCAGCGCTTCGGCGAGTTCGACAACGCGCTCTTCGTCGGCTCGTCCGTATACCAAGACGCGACGCTCGTCAAGAACTTCCTTGACCGTCACGACCTCGCCTTGTCCGTCCGAGTCTCGTACGCCAATGACCGTGAATGATTCGTTCAGGACGACCTCATCGCCACGAGCAATCTGTCCGGGATCGAGACCGGGATGCAGAGCGACGCGCATCTTTCGCCCCGATGCAAAAATGTCCACCGAGCCGTCTTCGTTGAAACCGGTAAAGGTGCCATACACCGCAGGAGGCTGCGTGAGTTTTTCCACTTCGTCGCGCAGCGCCGCGATCTGGTCACGAGTCTGTTGAATTGTGATCGTTAATTTCTCGTTGTTTGAGCGACTCTGGGCCAGTTGGCCCTTCGCCTCGAGGAGTTTCTCTTCTAACAGCTCGATGCGTCGATGGGCTTGATCGACATCATTGAGCGCCTGGTCGCGCGACGACGCGACGCGCCCGGCCTCGTCGTGCTCACCACCCGAAGAATCGCCAAATCCCCTGGAACGCTCCATATCGCCACCCTAGGTGAGCAAGACGCCACCTAAGAGGTCACGATTCTCATGACTCTGCTACTAGAGTGGCTAGACGTAATTGGCCACGGAGGACAGTGAATGAAGGTTTGGATTGACCAAGACCTCTGCACGGGAGACGGGCTCTGCGAAGAGATTTGTCCCTCGGTCTTTACGCTGCTCGACGACGGATTGGCATACGTAAAACAGGGCACCGACGTGAAGAGCAGTCCAGGCGGCGTCGAGGGCGTTGCCGTCGTTCCGCCTGAGTTTGAAGACGCGGTCATCGAGGCCTCCGAAGAGTGCCCCGGCGAGTGCATTTTTATCGAGCGCAACTAGTCGCTGTCGACCCGGTTGACGAGACGTCGAGCCGAAGTAAGAAATCCGGTATGCGCGACCATCCGATGATCGGGCCGAACCGAACGCCCGTCGATGTGCCAAGTTCGCCGCAAAATCTCCACGGTCTCCTCTAAACCAAATGAGTGTTGGTGCAGCGCCTCACGAACCAGTTGCGTTTGATTGATCGTGGGCAAATAGCTGAGAAAAATACCCCCGGGTCGAAGAGCACCTTCAGCGTGCTTCACCACGTCCCAGGGCTCTGGCATATCCAAAATGATGCGGTCAAGACCCACCTCTTCAATTCCTTCGGTGACGTCGCGAATCTTCACGTCGTACTCGACGTCGGGGCCCAACATGTCGTGAACATTTTTTATTGCTTGTTGCGCAAAGTCCTCACGAATCTCGTAGGCGGTAATCTTTGCCCCGGCACGAAGCAACGTCATCGACAAGGCACCTGAGCCCACGCCCGCTTCGAGCACGCGCATCCCCGGTCCAATATCAGCTTGGATCAGAATTGCTCCCAAGTCCTTTGGGTAGATGACCTGGGCACCTCTGGGCATCTTGAGCACGACGTCAGAGAGCGTGGGACGCAAGACGAGAAACGTCCTCTCGGTGCTGGAGCGTATTGAAGAGCCTTCCAAGGATCCAATCACGTCGTCGTGTTGGACGATGCCCGCGTGCGTGTGAAAGGCCGATCCCTCTTTCAGGGTGATTAGGTAATGGCGATCCTTGGCGTCGATGAGCATGACGCGCTCGCCCACGACGAGTTGACCGCTACTCACGTGCTCTCTCGCTTCGCACGCTGACCCGCCTTCGAGGCGCGCCGGTCGACGAAGCGGAATAGAAGAATGGCCAGGGTAACGGACAGCCACTTACCCGACTTCTGGGCCCAGGCTCGACCCAGCGAGGCCGCCATCGCGATGCGAAAGAGCCGTCGCAACATCTAGCGCTTCTTGCGGGACCGACGTCCGCGCAGCCTTCCCCAGATGTAACCCGTGGCGACACCGCCAAAGCCCACAGCCGCGACCACGGGCTTGGACGACGTCAGTGAGTTTCCAATCTGGGTGCGCTCGGGAAGAAATGATCGAAGCGACGTCTCGAGCTCATTGCGAGTTGAAGAGCGTTCGGTCATTTAGTGACCTTGAGACGTCGTTTCGCGGTGCCACTCACGACGCGCCATACGGTCAAGGCGATGATGATGAGAGACAAGACTGCCACGATCAGATACGGGAGCCAGGACAACGATCCATCGAGAACGCGAAATTGCCACTGGAGGTAGCGAAGGGTGCCAAGCAGCATCAACACCGAACCAAAGCCCACGAAGATACTCCCGAGTGTTCCGAAGGCCATGAAGCGCCCGAGATCCTTGATGGGTTTGATGGTCTCTTCTTTGACGTAACGAATCGCGATCTCGCGAAGTTCATCAAAGTCTCGTTGCAGTGACGCTCCCCTAAGGAACTTGCGCCACGGAGCTTTCTTCACGAACCAAGCCTACTCAGTGCGTTCTTTCACCAGGTACGAAGAGCTCGCGGTAGCGACCAAACGATCCTGTGCGTCGACGATCTTGGCTTCAAGAAAGGAGATGATCTTGCCGGGCTTTAACACCGTCGCCGTGCACGTGAGCACTTCTCCCGACTTCACCGGGCGCAAGAACGACACCTTCATCTCGGTGTTGGCGACGATGACTTTCCGCTCGCCCACCACCGTTACCGCCGAAGCGCCCATGGCCGAATCGAGCATCGCGGCCAAAAAGCCACCTTGGACAATGCCCGCGGGATTCAAGAACCGATCGTCGGTTTTCACTCGCCACACTGTTCGTCCCGGTGTCGACTTATCGACGCAGGTCATGCCGAGTGTCAAGTCACAGTTCGGAGGAATTTGTAACGCCACGAGGCGAGGTTACTCGTGCTTTCGCGCTCGATACCACGGACTAATTCGGTACTCTTCTAGTCATGGCTGACAATCTCTATCCGGGCGCAAGCCCACTCGAAGGTCGCACCATTCGCCAAATCGTCGCTCTCGCTATGGACGCACCGGCAAAAGCGAAGTCAGGCCACAGTGGTACTGCTATGGCCTTGGCGCCACTTGGCGTGATGCTCTGGGCGCGCGTCATGCGACACGACCCCACCGACCCGTCGTGGAGCGACCGTGACCGCTTCATTCTTAGTTGTGGCCACGCGTCAATCCTCCAGTACACGCTCGCCAACGCCTTTGGCTACGACTTAAGTGTTGAGGATCTCAAGGAGTTTCGCCAATTACATTCACGAACTCCGGGCCACCCCGAGCGCGGCGTGTCGCCAACGGTCGAAGTCACAACCGGTCCCCTCGGCCAAGGCATTGCCAACGGTGTCGGCATGTCTATCGCGGAGCGGCTACTGCGTAACGACTACGGAAAAGATCTCGTCGATCACCGCACGTGGGTCATCGCCGGAGACGGCTGCCTCGAAGAGGGCGTGAGTCACGAAGCAGCGTCACTCGCCGGTTCACTCGGACTCGATCGTTTGACAGTGTTCTACGACGACAATCACATCACCATCGACGGTCCTACGGAGCTCGCGTTGCACGACGACCCCGCGGAACGATTCGCGGCGTACGGTTGGCACGTCGTGAACGTTGGAGAAAAGTCGAACGATCTCGACGTTCTCGAAGAGGCGACTCGTTCAGCCATCGCCGAGACCACACGGCCCACCATCATCATCATTAGATCGCACATTGGCTTTCCTTCGCCCGAGATGATGGACCGAAAGGAAGCACACGGTTCGCCCTTCAGTGCCGACGCCATAACTACAGCGAAGAAGATTCTCGGCGTTCCCGACGAAGCATTCGTCGTTGATCCCACTCTCACGAAAGAGTTACTCGAGGTCGTGAGCCCCATGCGCGACGAGCGCGTCGATTGGGAGCGACGTCTTCGTGAAGCCGGCGCGACGGGCGTGCAACTCTTAGAACAGCTCGACACCAACGGCGTTGCGCAAATTGACACGACAGCCGATGCGTTCGAGCCCGGATCGAAGATGGCGACGCGAAGAGCTCTGCAGCGAGCTATGGACGTCTACGGTCCTCAGACGCCGGGCCTCACCGCCGGTTCAGCGGATCTCACGGACAACACGGGCGTGGAACTGAAATACTCCGTTGCCAACAGCATCGCCGCTCCTGGCGGTCGCCAGTTTCACTACGGCATTCGAGAGTTCGCCATGAGCGCGATCCTGGTGGGTCAAGCGCACCACGGGGGAATCCGCCCCGCCGGTTCGACGTTCTTCGTCTTTAGTGATTACGCGCGCCCAGCAGTTCGCCTCGCGTCACTGAGCCACGCCGGTGTGCTATTCGTCTACACCCACGATTCGGTTGGCGTTGGCGAGGACGGACCTACGCACGAGCCAGTCGAGCATTTGATGTCGCTTCGCGCAATGCCGAACTTGCACGTGGTGCGCCCGAGCGACGCCAACGAGACACTGAACCTGGTCGAAGAGTTTCTCAGCACGAAGGAACCGCCCACGACCGCGCTGGTGCTTTCGCGCCAGGACATGCCGGTCTTCAACGAGGCCGACGGTCGCGCGAGCGCAAAAGGTGCACGTCGAGGCGCCTACGTCGTTCGTGAAAGTGATGACGCAGTCTTTACACTCGTGGCGACTGGCTCCGAAGTTGGCGCCTGTCTACAAGCGAACGACGAGCTGTTAGAAAAGGGCCTCGTGACGCGTGTCGTGGCGATGCCGTGTTGGCGCTGTTTTGACGCACAGTCAGCGGACTACAAGTCTGAAGTGCTGCGACGTTCGATTCCTTCAGTGGCGATGGAAGCGGGCGCCACACTCGGGTGGGCCAACTACGTTGACGACGCCATTGGTATTGATTCATTTGGCCTTTCGGCGCCGGGCGCGGCGATCTTTGAATTTTTCAATATTGTCCCCGCCACCGTGGTTGCGCACGTCGAAAAAGTATTGAGGGAGAGAGCATGAACAATCTAAATGTGTTGTACCAGAACTATGGACAAAGCCCGTGGATTGACAACATTAGACGAGACTGGCTCAACGACGGAACGTTGGCGAAATTTGTCGCAGACGGGGTTCGCGGGGTTACCTCGAATCCTTCAATCTTCGCCAAAGCGCTCGCGACGTCCTCGGCGTACGACGACTTCGTTGCCGCCTCTTCTGACGACAATGCCGAGGACCTCTTTGAGTCCCTCGCCGTCACCGACGTTCGCGACGCGTGCGACGTGCTGGCAACAGTGCACAAGGACTCTCATGTTGATTTCGCTTCGGGTACTCGGCGCTACCTCGACGGCTTTGTTTCGCTCGAGGTCTCCCCTCGCCTGGCCCGCGACACGAAGGGCACCATTCTCGCGGCGAAGCGTCTTTGGACGCGGGTGGATCGCCCCAACGTAATGATCAAGATTCCCGCCACGAAGGAGGGCCTACCGGCGATTCGTGCCGCACTCGGCGCGGGGATCAACGTCAACGTGACGCTCATCTTTTCCCTCGAACGCTACGACGAGGTCATCACGGCTTGGACCCAGGGCCTAAGCGACGCCTACGACGCGGGACACGACCTCGGCGAGCTAGCGAGTGTGGCTTCATTCTTTGTGTCACGTGTCGACGGGGCGGTCGACGCGTTACTGCCCGAGGGTGACGTGCGCCGCGGCACCACCGCGAACGCCCAAGTAGCCGGAGCCTACGTGCTCTACCAGCATCGAATGGCGGGACAAGACGTCAAAACTTTGTTGGGTCAGGGCGCGCAGGTCCAACGTCCTCTTTGGGCCTCTACCTCAACGAAGAACCCGAGCTACGACGACTTGCTCTACGTTGATCGCTTGGTAGCGAACGAGACGGTGAACACGATGCCCGACGCCACGTTGGCCGCGGTGTTGGACCACGCTAACTTCTCCTCTTCGTATCTCTTGAGTGACGAAACCTGCTCAAAGACCGCTGAACTGTTGACGAAACTGCCGTCGGATGTGTCGCTTGACGCCGTCACGGCGCAACTTGAGGTCGACGGCGTTGATTCATTCGCAAAGTCTTATGAAGAGCTCCTGGCCACCGTCGCGTCCAAGATGCACGGGACGGCGTAGGTATGTCGCGCAAAGGTAATTGAACAAGCGACGAGCCCTTGTCGTCAACGTAAATGGGCTCCCTTCGACGCGTATCTATTTGACACCGCGTCCTAGGATGCTCTCATGACCACGTTGCGAGCGTCACGGACCATGAGCGGCTTACTCAACGCCTCGGCAGCGTCACTCGCCGACGAAGCATTCTCTAGAGCTCGTCAAGCGCACGGCTACGTCGTGACCTACTCGCCCAAGGTCTTCATTCCGTTAACGAAACTCTGTCGCGATCGATGTGGGTACTGCACGTTCGCCCAAGCTCCAGCGCACGTGGCGGCGCCGTATCTCAGCCTTGACGAAGTGATGGCCATTGCCAAAGCTGGTCGAGACGCCGGCTGCACCGAAGCACTCTTCACGCTCGGCGAACGGCCCGAGTTGCGTTACGACGAAGCCGCCCGCTGGCTCGCCGCCCGCGGGTATCACTCCACGATTGACTACGTCGCGACGGCAGCGCAAATGGTCCTAGAAAGCACGGGACTTTTGCCCCACGCGAATGCTGGCGCGCTCTTTACTCGAGAGCTGAGTCAACTGCGCGGCGTGAGCGCCTCGCAAGGAATGATGCTCGAAGTTCTCGCTGACGTACCGGCACATCGCTTGGCGCCGGATAAGGAACCTCAACGTCGTCTCGACACGCTGCGTACGGCCGGCGAGCTGAAGATTCCCTTCACCACGGGACTACTCGTGGGCATCGGCGAGAGTCGAGAAGACCGCCTATTTACACTGCAAGCGATCGTGGACGCGCACGGAGAGTTCGGCCACGTGCAAGAAGTGATCATCCAGAATTTCTTGCCCAAACCCCGCACCGCCATGGCCTCGTCACCACCAGCGAGCGACGAAGAGTTTCACTGGACCATCGCCGCTGCGCGCCTGCTCTTGCCCGACGACGTTCATCTTCAAGCGCCGCCGAATCTCAGTGACGATCCGGCGCGACTTCTCGATTTTGGTATTGACGACTTCGGAGGCATTTCTCCCGTCACCGTCGACCACGTGAACCCCGAACGCGCTTGGCCCGCGGTGGCGACGCTCGCTGAGCAGTGTGGACAGCGGGGTTTTCATTTGACGCCACGGCTCACGGTGTATCCCTCATACATTGGTGGCCGCCTCGATTTTCTCGATGAGAAAGTTCGTCCCTACGTCCTCGCCCAAGCCGACGCACAGTCACTCGCGAGAAACGACGATTGGTACTCCGGCACTGACCACACGCCACCACCGCCGCCCAGTTCCCAGACCCGAACGAGCGAACTGAGTGCGCTGTTGGCGCGCTACGAGCCTGGGTATGAGTTCGACGCACGCGAATTGGTGACCCTCTTTCACGCGCGCGACGGTGACTTCAACGCAGTTGTCGAACTCGCCGACGCAGTGCGCCACGATCTGGTGGGCGACGACGTCAGTTTCGTCATCAACCGCAACATCAACTACACCAACGTCTGCACGTTCAAATGCCGATTCTGCGCGTTCTCGAAGGGACCGCTCTCGCTCAACTTACGAGGCGACCCCTATCTCTTGACACTCGATGAGGTGAGCGAACGGGTTCGAGAGGCCGCGGCGCTTGGCGCCACTGAAGTGTGCCTCCAAGGTGGTATTCACCCCAAGTTCGATGGCGACTACTACATCGACGTCGTCACGGCGGTGAAAGCGGGCTCACCCTCCATCCACGTCCACGCTTTTAGCGCCCTCGAGGTCTTTGAGGGTGCTCGTCGTTCGGAGCAAGATCTCGCGACGTACCTCACTCGCCTGAAAGATGCGGGACTAAAAACGCTGCCCGGCACGGCGGCTGAGATCCTCGACGACGACGTGAGATCGATTCTCTGTCCCGACAAAATCAACAGTGACCAGTGGCTCGAAGTGCACCGCGTCGCACACTCTGTGGGTCTTCGCTCGAATATCACGATTATGTTCGGAGCCGTTGAGAGCGCTGAGAGTTGGGCCACGCACTTGCTACGTACCCGCGAGCTGCAAAAAGAGACAGGTGGCTTTACTGAATTCGTGCCACTGCCTTTCGTCCACATGGCGACTCCGCTCTTTCTTAAGGGTCGCTCGCGCAAGGGACCGACGTTTCGTGAAGCGGTCCTCATGCACGCCGTGGCGAGACTGCACTACGCGACGCTCATTGACAACATCCAGGTGAGCTGGGTGAAGATGGGCATCGAAGGTTCGAGACGGATCCTGGCGGCGGGCGCCAACGATCTTGGCGGGACGCTGATGGACGAGAACATCTCACGCGCCGCGGGTGCCACGCACGGTCAAGAGATGGACGTCAACGCATTCCAAGACCTCGTCGCGCCACTCGGACGGCCGTTGCACCAACGAAGCACCCTTTACCAGACGTTGCGGTGATGTCAACGCTCATAGAGACCCTCGTAGAGGACATCGCCCGTGATACCGAGATGTCCCCAGAACGTCGCGAACTGTTGCGCGAGCTCTTGGCTCGCGTGATCGCGGTGGCAGAGTCTGATTCTCACACGAAAGACTTAACTGTCGCGGTGACCGCTATCGACGAACTCCTCGAAGCATTCACCCTCTTTGAGAAATGGCACGATCGTCCAAAGTTGACGATCTTTGGCTCGGCCCGTACCAAGCCCGGCACGCCACTCTATGAAATGACCACGGAACTCGCCGGCGCCATGGCCGAACGTGGTTGGATCACGGTGTCGGGCGCTGGTCCCGGCATCATGGAGGCCTCAGCGAAGGGTGCAGGCAGGGAGAACACGATCGGCGTCAACATTCGGTTGCCCTTCGAACAGAGCGCCAACGCCTTCATTGACGTGTCCACCATGCTCGTCACGATGAAGTATTTCTTCACCCGCAAAGTTGCTCTAACGCGTTCTTCCATCGCCTTCGTGATTCTGCCCGGTGGACTTGGCACCATGGACGAACTGTTCGAAGTCTTAACACTGCTTGACACTGGTAAGACGACGCCAGCGCCGGTCGTCTTGCTTGACGCGGCTGACGGTACGTTCTGGGACAAATGGATGACCTTCGTCGAAGAAGCAATCGTACAAAACAACTACGTCGGATCCGGCAACATGTGCTTAGTTCGCCTCGCGAACTCCATCCCCGACACCATTGATGAGATCGAACACTTTTACTCGAACTATTGCGACTTCACGGTCCAGCACGGTCGAGGCTTACTTTCCCTTCGCCGCGCGCCAACGCCGGCCCAACTCGACGAACTGCGCACCACGGTACCAATGTTCGACGAAGGCGACGGCTATCAAATCGATGCCGACCACACAATCTCATTCGACTTCGATGGACGCAACTACGTCAATCTGCGTCTCGTCATTGACCACGTGAATGACTGGTCGGTCTAGTCGCTCTCGCGTCGCCGCAAGAGATGTTCTGCCTTTTGGAGACTTCGTCGCACGCGAGAGAGCTGACGTTCGAGTTCCTTTGCGCCCTCGGCGTCATCATTGCGCAGTTGAGATCGTACAGAATCAAAAATGACGTCGGCGACCCTACGTTCGAGTGCGGCGACTTCGTTGGCGAGATCCTCCAATGACTCCACTAGTCGACAACCACGACCTCGAGGGTCCCTTCGGCGTACTGGGCGCGAAGAACTTTCTTATCGAATTTGCCCACGCTGGTCTTTGGCACCGCGTCGATAAACGCCCAGCGCTCCGGCAACCACCACTTGGCAACGCGATCGGCCAGAAACGTCTTGAGCTCCTCTGGACTGGCCTTCATGTCGGGTTGAAGTACGACACAACAGAGTGGACGCTCTTGCCACCTGTCGTCGGGCACCGCGATCACCGCGGCTTCGAAAACCGCCGGGTGCGCCATGACCGTCACTTCGAGCTCAACCGAACTAATCCACTCACCTCCAGACTTGATGACGTCCTTTGTCCGGTCGCTCACGACCATGTACCCCTCGCCGTCGAGGGTGCCAATGTCGCCCGTGCGCAGCCATCCGTCGCGGAACCTGTCTGGATCATCAACGCCAAAGTATGAGCCGGTGACCCACGGTCCACGTATTTCGAACTCCCCAACGGTCTTGCCGTCCCTGGGCAACACGGTGCCGTCGTCGGAGGTGACACGAAGCTCGACGCCCGCGACGACCCTTCCGGCCTTCACGCGATACTCAATCTCGTCTTCGCGTGACGTGCCCGAAGGAGGGATCGACACCGCCGCCAGAGGGCTGGTTTCGGTCATGCCCCAGCCCTGGATCACGTCAACGCCGTAGAGGTCGCGAAAGGTCTCAATCATGAAGCGCGGCACCGCTGCGCCGCCGGCGAGAATCCCTCGCAGACTTGAGAGATCGGTTTCGGGCGTGGCCTCTGCAACTCGCAGCACGTCATTCCACACTGTCGGCACGCCCAGCGAGATCGTCGGGCGCAGTTCCCGGATCATTTTGATGATGGGCGCGCCTTGAAGAAACATTTGGGGCATGATGAGCTCAACCCCAGCGAAGAAGGCGGTGTAGACCGTGCCCCACGCGTTGACGTGAAACATCGGTACGATCAAGAGACAGCGGTCCTTCTCGCACAGTCCGATTGAGTTCGCGGTCGTCGACGCCATCGAGTGCAGCCACGTCGAGCGGTGTGAGTACACGACGCCCTTGGGGTTGCCAGTCGTGCCCGAGGTGTAACACATAATGGCGGCGTCACGCTCGTCGAGCTCTGGCCACTCGTAACCGGGAAGCTCTGCGTTGACGAGCGTCTCGTAGTCAAGTGTCGTCCCGAGCACGCCGGTTGACTCTTCGCCGTGCACGATAATGACGATGTCGGAGGGAATCTGGTCACGAACTTTTGCCAAGAGTGATGCCAACACCGCGTCGACGATGATGATTTTGTCTTCGGCGTGGTTGATGATGTAGGCGAGTTGCTCTGGAAAGAGACGAATGTTCAAGGTGTGCAGCACGGCGCCCATGCTCGGTACGGCCAGGTAGGCCTCCATGTGTGCCTGATTGTTCCACATGAAAGTCGCCACACGATCGCCGCGACCAACGCCGAGCTTGGTCAACGCCGCGGCCAACTGTTCGGCACGCTTGGAGATCTGAAAAAACGTTGCTTCTTCAACGCCGTCAGATGTTACAGTGAAAATCTTCTTGTCCGCGTAGACGAATTCACCGTGGCGAATGATGCCGCTGATGAGAAGCGGCGCGTCTTGCATCGTGCTTTTCATGTTCCCCCTCGAAACGCTGCTTTCTTGATGCTACAAAACTCAGCGAGGAGCGTCGTCTACCACGAAAGTTCGTAGGGTGCGACGGGTGCCGGAAGGGGGCTACGTCGATCCTCGAGGCGAGCGTCGATGGCAGCGGCGGCACTGCGTCCCTCCGCGATAGCCCACACGATCAAACTCTGTCCTCGCACCGCGTCACCACACGCGAACACGGGACTGTCCCCCAAAAGTTCCTCGATTTGCCAGTGTTCATCGACCTGCAACGTGGACCTCGAAGTGACGAACTTCTCACCGTTCAGTCCCATGTCGTCAAGTTCTGGTCCGACAAATCCGGCAGCTATGAGAACGAGGTCAGCGGGCATCGTGACCCTTTCGCCCGAAGCGTGATCGTCGAGCACGATAGAAGTGACGTGTCCATCACCTAGAAAAGCCAAGGTCTCGGTCGAAAAGCGACGCTCCCCACCTTCGGCGTGCGCGGAAGAGGTTTTAAAGACACGAGCCATGGTGGGCCACGGTTCACTCTCCGGTCGTGCCTCTGGGGGACGGTCCAAGATCTCAATTTGCGTCACCGATGTGGCGCCTTGACGGTGCACGGTGCCCAAACAGTCGGCGCCAGTGTCACCGCCGCCAAGGATGATGACGTGAAGCCGGTGCGCGCTCACGCTCGTCTCTTCGCCCTCGTTCACTGCACGATTCGACGCCTCAAGGTAGGTCATTGCCGGGTGGACGCCCTCGAGATCGGCCCCGGGTACTCGAATCAGGCGCGGTCGAGTAGAGCCAATCGCGAGGAGCACCGCGTCGAATTCGCTCTGCAGTTGCACGAGTGAGGTACCACTGACTCCAATCGGGGCGTTGGTGTGAAACTCGATACCGGCATCGCGCATGACGTGTAGGCGTCGATCCAACACAGCCTTTTCCATCTTGAACTCGGGAATGCCGTAGCGAAGAAGTCCACCGATCTTGTCGCTGCGCTCGTACACGTGCACCGCGTGACCGACACTGCGTAGCTGAGCGGCGGCCGCCAGTCCGGCTGGACCTGATCCCACCACCGCGACGCGCTTACCACTCTCACGTGGCGTCGGGTGCGCGACACTAAATCCATTAGTGAACGCGTGCTCGGCCACCTCGTACTCGATGCGTTCAATCGTCACCGGATCACTGTTGATACCCAATACGCACGCGGACTCACACGGCGCCGGACAGAGCCGACCAGTGAATTCGGGGAAGTTATTAGTGCTGAAGAGTTGCTCCGCTGCTTGCGCCCAGTGCTCGTGGTACACGCGATCGTTGAAGGCGGGTATTCGATTACCTAAGGGACAGCCCTGCATGCAAAACGCAATCCCACAGTCCATGCATCGCGCACCCTGGTGCGCGATGTCTTCGTCGGTTTGAGGTTCGTAGACCTCTCGCCAGTCGCGAAGACGAAGCTCCACCGACCGATAACTTGGACCTTGGCGAGGAAACTCTAGAAAACCGGTGGTCTTACCCACCCTTGGCCTCGTCTCGAATTCGTTGGTACTCAGAGGTTTCAATGCGCACGAAGTTCATTCGCTCACTTCGCCAGTCGCGCAAGAGTCGCGCGGCCTTCTTCGAACCCGTTTCCTCGTGAAAGCGTTCGAGCAGGACGCGCACCCGCTGGTCGTCTTCCGACTCCAACAGTTCGATTTCGTAGACGCCGGCGCTGAGGAAGTCATGCACTTTGACGAACGGGTCGTAGAGGTACAGCGTGCCACCCGACATTCCCGCAGCGAGGTTGCGACCAACGTTGCCCAGAATGACGACGTACCCGCCCGTCATGTACTCACAGGCGTGATCGCCAGTACCTTCGACGATGATCGTCGCGCCAGAGTTCCTCACGCCGCAGCGCTCACCCACTACCCCGGAGATGAAGATCTCACCGCTGGTGGCACCGTAGCCAATGACGTTGCCCGCAATGATGTTTTCATCGCTCGCGAAGGTCGCTTCGTCGTCGGGTCGAATAATGATGCGCCCACCCGAGAGACCCTTGCCGGCGTAGTCGTTCGTGTCGCCACTGAGTCGAAGCGTCACGCCCGCTGGAATGAATGCTCCCAAACTCTGTCCCGCCGATCCCTCGAGGTGAATTTGGATGAGATCGTCGCTCAGTGTTCGCGCACCCAAGCTGCGCGTAATAGCACTGCCGGTCAGCGTGCCGACGGCACGATTGACGTTGTGCACCTTGGTCACGTAGCTGTACGAGGTTCCCTTCGACGCCGCCAGCACCGCGTCACTGAGAAACGCCCAGTCAAGCGCGCCGTCGAGGCCGTGGTCTTGCTTGATGCTCTGACGCCGTTGGTCGGGCTTGACCAACACCAGCAACGCACTCAGATCGAGATCACTCGTTGGGTCATCGAGTGCCGTCACGCTCAACTTCGACACGTCGCCGATTAACTCATCGAGCGTGCGCGCGCCCAATAGCGCCAAGTACTCACGCACCTCTTGCGCAATGAATTCGAAGAAGTTCTCAACGAACTCGGGCTTGCCGGTGAATCGTTCGCGAAGCTTGGGGTTCTGGGTCGCGATTCCAACGGGACAGGTGTCGAGGTGACACACGCGCATCATCACGCATCCCGACACCACGAGCGGTGCCGTAGCGAATCCAAACTCTTCAGCTCCGAGTAACGCCGCCACGATGACGTCGCGCCCGGTCTTTATCTGCCCGTCCGTTTGGAGCACTACGCGGCTACGAAGACCGTTCGCGGCCAGTGTCTGGTGCGCTTCGGCGAGTCCCAACTCCCAGGGCGTCCCCGCGTGCTTGAGCGACGTAAGGGGCGCGGCGCCCGTGCCGCCGTCATGTCCTGAGATCAAGATGACGTCGGCGTGCGCCTTCGCGACGCCCGCGGCGATGGTGCCGACACCTTGTTCACTCACGAGTTTGACGTGCACACGAGCTTCGTCGTTAGCGCTTTTTAGGTCGTAAATAAGTTGCGCCAAATCCTCAATGGAGTAAATGTCGTGGTGCGGAGGTGGCGAGATGAGACCAACGCCCGGCGTTGAGTAGCGCGTCTTCGCGATCCAGGGCCATACCTTCGATCCGGGAAGTTGCCCGCCTTCGCCGGGCTTGGCACCTTGTGCCATCTTGATCTGTAGATCGTCAGCGTTGACCAAGTATCGACTCGTCACCCCGAATCGGCCCGAGGCGACTTGCTTTATTGCGGAGCGTTCGTTCTGGCGCGGATCGGAGACGTCAAAACGCTCCTCGTCCTCTCCGCCTTCTCCGGTATTGGATTTCGCGCCGAGGCGGTTCATTGCGATGGCGAGGGTGGTGTGTGCTTCTTTCGAGATCGAACCGTACGACATTGCACCGGTACTAAAACGCTTGACGATGGAGGCGACGCTCTCCACTTCGTCGATGTCCAGGGGCGTTGAACTCGGCACCAGCGTCAGCAGTGATCGCAAGGTCAACTTGCCACTACTCTGCTCGTCGACGAGCGCGGAGTACTCCTTGAAGAGGTCGTAGCGCTTAGCGCGCGTCGCGTGTTGGAGTTTCTGGACGGTGCGAGGGTTGAAGAGGTGCAACTCACCGTCACGACGCCATTGGTACTCGCCGCGATTCGTGATCTCCACACGCTCGCCTTGGTCGACGTTGTAGGCGCTCTCGTGCCATTGCAGTACGTCGCCGGCCACACGCTCGAGGGTGACACCGCCCAGGCGAGAACGAAAACCCGGGAAGTAGCGCGAGAGAATGTCGTCCGACACGCCAATCGGTTCGAACAGCTGTGAACCGACGTAACTCGAAACGGTACTCACGCCCATCTTCGACATCACTTTTACGACGCCCTTATTCAGCGTCTTGCCGTACTGATAGCGCGCTTCAAACGCCGTGAGATCGGTGAGCTCTCCCTCTTCGATAAGTGCGTCGATCGATTCGTACGCGAGGTACGGACACACGGCCGACGCCCCAAAACCGAGCAGCAACGCGACGTGGTGCACCTCGCGCACGTCACCGGCTTCGATAATGAGAGCAGCGTTCGTTCGAAGATGCTCATCAACCAGGCGATGGTGCACGGCGGAGGCGAGCAACAAGCTCGGTATCGCTGCGTGCGACTTCGACGTGCCACGGTCACTGAGGATGACGATATTTACGCCACCACGAACTTGCGCCACGACTTCGTTCGTGACTTCATCAATCGCCGCGGCCATCCGGCTTCCGGCACTCCCCCCTCCGTCAACTAAGAAGAGCCCATCGATCGCGGCGGTGCGAAATCCATGGACACCAGGTTGCTCATTGATGTAGCGAATCTTGAGTAGCTCTGGCACGCTCAACACTGGTGAAGCAAGAACAATTTGATGGCAATGCTCTTCGCTCTCTCTAAGGAGATTCTCTTCACCACCGATAACGACGCGTGTCGAGGTCACGAGCTCTTCGCGAATCGCGTCTAAGGGCGGATTCGTGACTTGAGCGAAGAGTTGCGTGAAGTAGTCAAAGAGTGAGCGCGGCATCGTCGACAGCACCGGCAACCGAGCGTCAGATCCCATGGACCCGATGGGTTCGTCACCAACTTGGGCCATATGGCGAATTATGAGGCGCAGATCCTCTTCGCTGTAGCCAAAGCTCTTCTGTTGACGAATAATCGACGCGTACTCAGGGCTCAGCGCCGCGGGCGTGTCAATCTCGTCGAGCGAGATTTGGTGACGCTCCAGCCACTCTGCGTACGGTGCCGTCTTCGCCAACGACTCTTTGAGTTCATCGTCGTCGATGACGCGTCCCTGTTCGATGTCGACGAGGAAAACTCGTCCGGGTTGCAGTCGACCCTTTCGTTCGATGTTCGACGCCGCGATGGGCAACACGCCCACTTCACTTGCGAGAATGACGCGCCGATCCTTCGTCACCCAATAACGAGCCGGGCGAAGACCATTGCGGTCGAGTACGGCGCCCACGACGTTTCCGTCACAGAACGTGACCGATGCCGGTCCATCCCAAGGTTCCATCAGACCGGCGTGGTAGCGATAGAACGCTCGGCGGTCGGGACTCATGGCACTCGATCGTTCCCACGCTTCGGGAATCATCATCAAGATTGCGTGGGGCAAGGAACGCCCCGAGTGAACCAAGAGTTCGACAACCTCGTCAAAGCTCGCCGAGTCACTCATGTCGGGAGTAATAATTGGTGTCAGATCGCGCAAGGGCACTGGCAGCGTGTCGCTCTCGAGGGTCGTCTCGCGCGCCGTCATCCAGTTGCGGTTGCCTCTGACGGTATTGATCTCACCGTTATGGGCGATGAAGCGGAACGGCTGGGCGAGTTCCCAGCGTGGCAACACGTTCGTCGAGAATCGGCTGTGCACCACCGCGATCGCTGAGGTGAGACGACTATCGCCTAAGTCCTTGAAGTAGTAGCGCAGCTGCGGTGACGAGAGCATTCCCTTGTAGATCAGCACCTTTGACGAACACGACGACGCGTAGATGTCATGCGTGTGTTCAATGATCTTGCGAGCACAGTAGAGCGCCCGTTCGAGGTCGCCCGCTGGATTGCTGTCAGATCGCGAGATCAGCTGTTGGACAAAAAGTGGCTCTGAAGCTTTGGACGTCGGACCGAGAATGGAGGAATCGACCGGCACGGGGCGCCAGGCCAGCGACGAAAGTCCAAGGCGCGTAAGGATCTCGTCAATCGTGTCGCGCACGCCAACGATACCGAGCGAAGGAGGAATCATCCAGTTCGCGATGCCGTAGTCACCTCGTGCGGGGACCGACACGCCGAAGATCTCGCGAATGAATTCGTCGGGCATTTGAACGAGAATCCCCGCGCCGTCACCAGAGTCAACGTCCGAGCCGGTCGCGCCACGATGCTCAAGGTTTTCGAGAATTGTCAACGCGTCGAGCACCGTGGCGTTGGTCGCCTGGCCAGTCAGGTCCGCGACCATACCCACGCCGCACGCGTCGTGTTCGAAAGAAGGGTCGTAAAGGTTCTTAGTCATAGCGTTCCAATTGGGACAACGCTGACCCACGCCAACTATACAGACTGGAGATGCGAGCCTTATCCCCCTACGCTGGTCACGTGACGGCAACCAAGCGAGAGGCACTCATCGTTGGGGGTGGAGTCATTGGCGTGACCAGCGCGTTTCGCTTGGCACGAGCTGGTTGGCGCGTCACGCTCTTTGATCCCTCGCCTGGTTCCGGGGCTACCTGGGCGGCGGCGGGAATGGTCGCGTCCGATGCGGAGATCACACCGGGTGAAGAGGAGAACCACCGTCTGCAACAAGGCGCGGTTGGCGCGTGGCGCCTACTCGCCAAAGAACTACACGAGGTAACTGGATTGACGCTCGATCTCGTTGAGACCGGCACGTTGCTCGTCGGTTTTGACGCGAGTGATCGGCGTCTCGTGAGCCAGTTTGGCGACGTGGCCAAAGGCTTTGGCGCCACTCCAACACTCGTTTCGAGGTCGAGTGATGAAGCGATGTTCCAAGGTGTCACCCCACGGGTGCACGACGGGCTGTATCTCAGCGAGGACGCGTGGCTCGACCCCGATCTGGCGATGTCATTACTCATCACCGCGAATGAACAACTCGGCGTGACGGTTCTACGCCAGAGTGTTCTTCGAGCGGCGACCAAGGGCGCTCACGTCGAAGTGACGACCGACGAGGGAACTTTTCGCGGCGACGCGGGTCTCTTAGCGACGGGCGCACGCCCACTGCCGAGCGGCGTTGGTGAGAAGGTAGCGAACCACGTTCGACCCGTCCGTGGAATGACCGTACGAGTACATGGCGAAGATCGCTCATCCTTACCCACACTTCGCGCGTACGTTCGCGGGCGCACGTTTTACATGGTGAGTCGTCCCGGCGGCTACTGCGTGCTCGGAGCTTCGTCGGACGAAAAACAAGAACTCATCGTCGAAGTGGGGGAATTGCAACGACTTCTGCGCGACGCGCTGGACGTCGTTCCATCACTGGAATCGGCAACGCTGCTGGAGACACGTCAGGGGCTTCGTCCCGCCACGAAAGACTTAGCGTCATTCTTTGAGGTCGTCGACGAACGTTGGGCTTGGTCGTCCGGGCACTACCGTCACGGCGTGACTCTTGCGCCACTCGCGGCCCTCGAGACACTCGCGTTTATGCAAGGGCTCTCGTGATACACGTCAACGGTGAAGACGACTCGTACCTCAACGAATCTGTTGCCGATCTACTGGCGCGCCGTGGTGTCGAACCACGGGGCATCGCAGTTGCGCTCAACGGCGACGTCGTGCGTCATGGCGAATGGTCAACTACCCTCGTGCACGACGACAGCAAGGTCGAAATAGTCACCGCCGTTGCCGGCGGTTAGAGAGGAGTCACTATGGCAGTCGACGAATTACTTGGCGCACTCGACGAGCGCATCCTCGAAGCTCTCCACGCAAAAGCAACCGGAGAAACAATCGCGTACCTCTGCGAAGCTCGCGCTTGGTTGACCCATCCAAGTCAGGCCCACGGCGCGCACCATCCAGTCGACTGAAACGACGAGACTAGGATTGCTCCTTCACGGGCTGTGGCTTAGTTTGGTCTAGAGCGCTCGGCTGGGGGCCGAGAGATCGGGAGTTCAAATCTCCCCAGCCCGACCATTTACAGTATTTCAAGCATCGACGTGGATCGGCCACTCGTAGCGACCGGCGCTGATCGGCGCCTCCCCCTTTTTTTCCAGGTAGCTGGAAAAACTGATCAGCCACTCGAGATACCAGGCGCGAAGCGTCTCGTTGATGTTCTCTAGAGGTAGCTCCGCAATCGCTGGGTAGAGGTTGAGCATCGCTTCGAGGACGCTGAGACTGGCTTCGGCGTCGTCGATGGCGGAGTGAGCGCTGCCCAAGGTGACGCCGTAGTGGCGACAGAGGTCTGTTAGCTTGCGCGAACCTTTGCGCCACTTATCGAAATGACGATCGAGGATGAGAATATCGACCACGGGTCCAATGACACCGCGCTCGATAAGTGTCGGGATCGAAAGACGACGACAAAGTGAGTCAACCATCGTGAGGTCGTAGGACACGTTCATCCCGACGATGACGCCGCCAGACGACCAAATGACACTAATGCGATCAGCGATTGCCGACGTTGCGATTTCTATTAGTGGCGCGTCCGCGACCATCTCATTATTGATGCCGTGAATCGCCGTGGCACCGGCGGGTATGACAACGCCAGGGTTGACGAAGCCGCCCTCGCTGCTGGTCACTGACTCGTTTGCTAGGCGCTCGTGTTTGACGAATCCGTACGAGACGGGTACGTCGAGAAACGAACTAATGCCCGTCGTCTCAAGGTCAAAGCCAACAAACTCAGTCACGCACATCCTTGGTCTCTCGCTTCGATCAGGCTACCTAGTCAACTTCACCTGCCGTAGCCATTGCCTAGCTCGACTTTTAATTGACGCGAAACAAAATCACGTTCGCTACATGACTGCAGTCGAGTTGACCGCGTACTTCAAGAGGCGAGACCGCGACCTTGTGGGACGATATGACGATGGCGAACCCCGACGCACCAGCGATGAGCGCCAACATCACGTCGGCGGATTGGATCCGCGAACGCCTGAGCCCTTGGAATTCGTATTTGGTGTCGGCAATCATTCCGAGTGGTTTTGAGGCGTACGTGCGGATTCTGCACCCGGTGCAAGAACCTCGAGACGGAGTCTCTCTCGTGCGGTGGGCGGACGTGTCGCGGTGGAGCGGTGTTCAAGTACACCCCAGGGTTCAGTGGCACGACGTCGCGTTACCCGAGACGATTCCAGTTTCTAAGCCACCCTGGAGAGGTCAGGGTCCGCGACAGGGCACCCTTTTCATTTCCGACGCCGAAGCTCTAATCGACGACCTCACTCACTTCACGTCATCAACCGAGGACTGCTTCTTCTGCCTCTGGATCGGGTACTTCGGCGGCGGAGCAGCGCTCGTTCCTCTCGGTTCGCCCCCGGTCCTGATACCAGCACCGCCGCAGCCCCCGGCACTGGTGGTGTTCCCTACGCGAGAGTACGGACTTTTCGAAGGCGCTTTGTCCCAAGCCACCTCTTTGGGAATACGAAGCGGTCACGATCCACAAACACCGAACCTGTGGTGGTCGGCGGACCATTCGTGGTGCGTCGCCAGCGAGATCGACCAGCCTTGGACCTACGTAGGGGGTTCGTCGGATCTCATCGCCCGTTTGCTCGCTGATGAGCGACTCGAAACGGTATCGGCGTCGCCTGACGATGCGTATTGGATGAAGTTCGACGGGTGGCTCTCCGATCTCATCGAGCACGCCACCGACGAAGTCCTTTCGATCGGCTCGGTGACGCTACCGCTCGCGACTGGGAACGTCAGCGTGCAATGGAAATCATCTAAATGGCGGAGAAATGGAATGATCACCACACGCTCTGAGAGGTCCGGCGGCTGGGGCAGCAGCAATTCCCCGGTGAGAACGAGGAATCCCGATGAGATCAGACGACAGATCACGTTTGAGATTCAACGTGCGATGCTTTCGTCGGTCGGAGGGTGAACATGATTTCGACTTCATCTCAAAGTCGAGTGGGCGCTCGACGCGTCGTTACAATTGGACTTCAAAGGCCGGAGTGAAATCCGGCGTTCGCGCGGTTGGGACCCGCGAAACACGCAGTGCCTAGAGAGGGTGATCCCGGCCAGTGGCTGGACGCAGTATGGAGAAGAAGGATCCCTTCGTCTTACGACACCTCGCCGAGGTTCAACCGCAGTTGTGGTGGCTCGACGAAGATCCCCTTGAACCAGGATCACACCCCGCTTTAATTGGTGACCTTGGCGCTGACCTGTGCGTCGTGGGTGCGGGCTACACCGGGCTATGGACCGCATTGCTCGCTAAAGAACATGATCCCCATCGTGAAGTCGTCGTACTCGAACAGTACGAAACGGGCGCGGGCGCGTCGGGACGAAACGGCGGATTTTGTAGCGCGTCTCTCACCCACGGCTTCACGAACGGCATGCGACACTTCCCGAGCGAAATGCCGATTATCGAACGACTGGCCCGCGAGAACCTCAACGAGATCGAGGCGACCGTGCGGCGCTATCAAATCGAGTGCGACTGGGAGCGAACCGGTGAACTGCGCGTCGCCGTAGCGCCATGGCAGCTCGAAGGCATGGTCGAAGAGGCACGCCTTCGAAATGAAATGGGCGATCACGTCGAAGTCCTCGATAAGGCCCAGGCCCAGGCCCGTGTCCACTCCCCCTCCTACGAAGGTGCACTTTTCGACCACGACGGCAACGCGCTCGTTGATCCCGCTCGACTCGTCTGGGGCTTGGAGCGTGCCTGCCTTTCACTTGGCGTAAAGATTTTTGAGAACTCCAAGGTCGAATGGCTCGAAGACGTCGACGCCGGCGTTCGTGTCCACGCGCCCTACGGCGCCGTGACGGCCGCCAAAGTCGCGCTCGGGACCAACGTCTTTCCGTCCCTCGTTCGCCAAGCTCGCAAGTACGTGGTGCCGGTGTATGACTACACGCTCGTCACCGAACCGCTCAGCGCAGAGCAACTCGAGAGCATTGGTTGGAAGGCCCGCGAGGGCGTTGCTGATTCGGGCCTTCAGTTTCACTACTACCGCCTCACCAAGGACAACTCGATCCTCTGGGGTGGCTACGACGCCATCTATAACTTTCGTGCGAAAGCACGACGTGAGTACGAGTTCAACGCGACAACCTACGCCAAACTGGCCGAGCATTTCCTCAAGACGTTCCCCCAACTCGCGGGCATCAAATTCACGCACGCCTGGGGAGGGGCGATTGACACCTGCACGCGATTCTCACCATTTTGGGGAACGTCATTCAATGGCAAAGCCGCGTACGTGATGGGTTACACGGGACTTGGCGTCGCCTCCACGCGCTTTGGCGCCGCGGTAATGCTCGACCTTCTAGATGGTCGTGACAGCGAACGAACACGACTCACAATGGTCAGAAAGAAACCACTGCCCTTTCCACCTGAGCCCTTCCGCTGGGTGTTCATCCGATTGACGCAAAGGGCGATTCGGCGTTCTGACGAGCACGGGGGTAGGCGAAATCTCTGGCTGCGACTTCTCGACCTCTTCAATCTCGGCTTCGACTCATAGCGCCCACACGTTCGTTGTCGCGCTCAACTGTCGTCACGTAAGCGCTCTGGCTTTTTTCTTTATGGGTAGAGAAATTCAGTTGTTGCCGTATATGCCAACAGCGCCCGATCCTTACGGAACGGGCGCTGTTGGCGGTTGGGTCCGGTGGCAAGCCACCAGTGGCTCCTACGTTAGCCGCGTGGGCCAACCGGGAGCACGACCCTGCCATGGGTCTCGTTAACAACCCCGGCCGCCGAGGCGTACCAGGCAGCCAGTGCCGTCGCTATCCCGGTCCATCCACCGATCTTGGTCATACCCGTGTGTCCGGCGCCCCAAGCACCGATGGTAAGGAAAATGAAGGTGATCAACAGCAACACGAAGACGGTAAGTATTGCGCTCGTCGTCTTGGTCGCCGCCATGGTCATGTACAGGGTGAAGATCGTCCAGCCCAACAAGAAGATCGCGACCGTGTCCGTGCCAGGCGAATGATTTAGCAAGTACCAAAGTGACAGCCAGAAGGCGCCGTACGATGTAAAGGCCAGCGCCGCAAACGTGTTCTTGCGCACGAACTCCCACATGCCCGCAAGGATCTGGGCGATGCCGCCGTAGAAGATAGCCAGCGACAGGGCCGCTGCAGCGCCCCCAGCGTGCCAAAGGTTCGCATTGAAAGTACTTAGGCAGAACGTCGTCATAGCGAATCCTGCTAGCCCTAGAGGACCCGGGTCCGCAACTCTCTGTTCCATACAATTCCCCCCAAAAATGATCATTTCAAGCCACCCAGGTGGTGGCTCCTATTTGATTAAACACCCTCGTTCGGTCCAAAAGCGGGATTAACGACACCTTTTATGTGACGCGATTCACAAGGATTAAGCCCTTACTCGAAGGTACGAAATAAATAACTTTGAGAAAGTACAGCGAAGACCAAGAAAAAGGGCATTTCGACAGCTAGCGACCCTAGTTGATGGCGGCTCGAAAGGATCGGATGAAGACTTCGACGTCGCTCGCACTGGCGCCATCGAGCAACAGTTTGACCAACGCTGATCCGACAATGACCCCGTCGCTTGAGGAGGCCGCGTCGAAAGCCTGCGCGGGTGTCGTGATGCCAATGCCCACGAATACCGGCACGTCGCTTGCCTCTCGAATTGACGACACGACACGCGATGCCTCGCCGTCGTCCTTTGCGGCCCCCGTGACCGCCATTCGTGCAGCGGCGTAGGCGAACCCCTCCGTTCGCTCCGCCAGACGACGGACCCGATCCAGCGGCGTCGAGGGCGCGACGAGAAAGATCGTGGCGACGTCCTCGTCGTCACAGGCCGCTTTCCACTCTCCCGACTCCTCGATCGAAAGGTCGGGAACGATGGCCCCACCAATGCCGGCGTTGTGAAGACGCCCGGCGGACCGCTGGAGTCCGTAATGCAAGAAGATGTTGTAGTAGGTCATCGCGACCAGGGGAACTCCAACGTCGAGTGACTCGAGGTCGTGGCATGTCGACTCGAACGTCGTTCCACGCTTGAGCGCGCGCAACGCGGCCTCTTGGATTACGACGCCGTCCATCATGGGATCGGAGAACGGTATGCCAACTTCGATCGCGTCCGCGCCACCCAGTACGGCCGCTTCCACGTGACGCGTCCAATCGGGTGTCACGCCAGCCATGAAGTACGGCACCAGTGCTTTGCGACCACGAGCGCGCAGGTCGCGGAGCTGGATCTCTAAGGTCTTCATGTCTCGCCGCGCATCATTGCGCGAACCTGGGCCACGTCCTTGTCACCGCGTCCCGAGAGGTTGAGTAGCACCGACGAGCCCCTAGGCAGCAGACCCCCCGCTTCACGCATCACCCACGCGATCGCGTGCGCGGTCTCCAAGGCCGGAATGATGCCCTCATACTCACTCAAGAGCACGAGTGCGTCAAGTACCTCGTCATCTCCCACTGCGTAGTACTCGGCCCGCTTTGTCGCTGCCAAGTACGCGTGTTCTGGGCCGATGCCCGGATAGTCGAGACCCGCTGAAATCGAATGCGCCTCTTCGATCTGGCCAAACTCGTCTTGGAGCAGCAGCGAGCGCATACCGTGCAGCACGCCGGGCGAGCCACTTCGAACAGCGGCGCCGCCAGCAGCTTCGACGCCAATGAGTCGTGCAGCACTGTTCGCAAAACCCGCAAAGACTCCCGCGGCGTTCGAGCCACCGCCCACGCACGCCACGACGGCGTCGGGCGTGCCCACGCCAAGGTCAATGAGTTGTTGGGACGCTTCCTTGCCAATGATGCTCTGAAACTCGCGCACCATCCACGGAAAGGGGTGAGGTCCCATCACCGATCCGATGCAATAGTGGGTGTCGTCAACGCACGTCACCCATTCACGCAACGCCTCGTTCACGGCGTCTTTGAGTGTCTTCGAGCCAGACGTGACCGTCACGACCGTCGCGCCAAGGAGTTCCATTCGAAACACGTTGAGTTCTTGACGCTTGGTGTCCACTTCACCCATAAACACGGTGCACGCCAGGCCGAGCCGCGCGGCGGCCGTGGCGGTGGCGACACCGTGCTGGCCCGCGCCGGTCTCAGCTATGACGCGTGTTTTGCCCATGCGCTGGGCGAGCAACGTCTGACCAACAACGTTGTTGATCTTGTGTGACCCCGTGTGCGCGAGGTCCTCACGCTTCGCGTAGAGCTCAAGATCGAGTCGCTCAGAGAGTCGCGATAACGGCGTCACCGGTGTCGGTCGGCCCGCGAATTGGTGAAGGACCAATTGGTACTGCGCCACGAAGCGTGGATCACCCCACGCGTCACGAAAGGCCTCTTCGAGCTCGAGGCACGCTGGCATTAATGCCTCGGGAACGAAACGGCCCCCAAAGTCACCAAATCGACCCTGTTCGTCGGGTACGCCCATAACGTCGTCGTCAGTTGGCACGTGACCCCTCCATTGACGCAAAGGCCTGGCGAGCGTTAGCCACGAAATCATTCACGAGCCCGTGATCCTTCTGCCGAGGACTCACTTCAACGCCGCTCGAGCAGTCGACACCCCACGAATTCGTGACGAGAATCGTGTCAGCGACGTTGAATGGGCTAAGACCACCGGCCGCAATGAGTGGAACGCGAAAGTGTCGCTCAACCAGTCGTTCCCACGAGTGCGCTGTCCCCGACCCAGGGCGAGGACCATCGACGAGGACGGCATCGACCAACGTCTCGTCAAAAGTAGAGAACTCGTCACCCTCGATGTCGAGCGCCTTGACGATGAGTAACCCACTCGCTCGAAGCGCCGCGAGCAACTCTTTATTCAGGTTGCCGTGGATTTGCACCATCTCAACGTTGAGATCCCTAACGGTATCGAGAATGAACTCGCTTTCGTCGTCGCGAAAGACCGCGCTTCGTAACAGATCGCCGTTGGTGGCTTCAACGACGCCACGAGCCTGTTCGCGCGTGACCTGTCGAGGTGAGGCCGCGAAGATGAGCCCCAGGGCGCTGGCGCCTGAGGATAGGACTGCCCTTGCGTCGTCGACGTTGGTCACGCCACAGATCTTCACGAAGCCACGTTCGGGAAGTTCAACCACGCGAAACGCTCGGCACGAGGGAAAACGCCTTCACCGTGGCGCCAGGATCGCTCGACGTGACGAACGCCTCGCCCACCAGCACGGCGTCAAAGCCCGCTTGCGCCGCGCGCTCGACGTCGGCAACTTCGACGAGACCCGATTCGCACACGGTGAGGCAGTCTCGAGGGAGGTCCGCGATGACCGACGCCGCGATGTCGGGATCGATCTCAAAGGTGGAGAGGTTTCGCTGATTAACTCCCACGATGCGCGCTCCGCAATCGAGCGCGCGTGTCGCTTCGTGCGCGTCGTGCACTTCGACGAGTGCGTCGATGCCACAACGATGACTGAGCTCGATGAATGACAAGAGTTCTTCATCGCTCAGTGCCGCCACGATCAACAACACTGCGTTGGCTCCTTCGTCAACGGCATCGAGTACGTCATTCTCACTCACCGTAAAATCCTTGCGCAATAACGGTAGGCCAATGGTCCGACGCACCGCCCTCAGATCTTCCAACGATCCAGCAAAGAACTCTTCGTCAGTTAGTACCGACACGGCCGCGGCGTCGCTGTCTCGATAGACGCGCGCGAGCACGGCGGCGTCCAGGTCCTCGTCGAGCCAACCCCTCGAGGGTGAACGCCGTTTCACCTCAGCGATGATCTTGATGTAAGGCGACGAGCCTTGACGGAGGGAGATGATGAACGACGGGCCTTCGTAGTGAATCTCCTCCGCCCGCTCGCGCCAGTCACGAGTGTCGAGTGCTGCGCGATGCCGATGGCTCGTGATGATGGTGTCGAGGTACGTAGGTTCCATCTCGAAATCGTAGTTGTGACAGCTGCCGTGACGTCCACGAGTATCGTGTCGCTATGTCAGCGCTCAGTTTTGTGTGTCGTCACTGATGCACTCATTCGCCCTCGACGTCTTAAACCCATTGGTCCGCGGCAACAATCTCGAACGAGTTGAAGCCAGAGACGCCCTACGTGAGATCCTCGAAGGTCGCGTCGAAGGGGTCCTAATAGCGAGTTTCCTCACTGCCCTCACCGCCAAAGGTGAGACGGCCGAAGAGATGACCGGTTTCATTGACGCCATGATTGAGTCGGCTATCACTTTTTCGATTGGGCCCGACGCGATTGACATCGTGGGCACCGGCGGCGACCAACTGCACAGCGTTAACGTGTCGACGATGGCGGCGCTAGCGGTCGCTGGGTGTGGCGTCCCGGTCGCCAAACACGGCAATCGAGCGGCGTCGTCGTCCGTCGGGTCAGCCGACGTGCTCGAAGCACTCGGCGTTCGTCTCGACGCTCCCGAATCAGTCGTGCGCGCGTGTGTCGAAGGTGCGTCAATCGGCTTCATGTTCGCGCCGACGTTTCACCACGCGTTTGGTTACTTGACGCCCATTCGCCGCGCGCTCGGTTTTCGCACAATTTTCAATGTGCTCGGTCCCCTCGCCAATCCCGCCCTAGTACAGCGAGCGCTCATTGGCGTGGCCCAGTCCTCACTGCTTGACAGCATGGCCTACGTGTTGCACGCACGAGGCATTCGATACGCCATACTCGTAAACGCGGACGACGGCCTCGACGAACTCTCACTTGGCTCTCCGTCCACCTTGCATTTCATCTCGCCCGAGGAGCGAACAGTGGCGCGAGTTGACGCGGGTGACGAGCTCGGACTCCACCACGACGCCAGCAGCATTCGAGGTGGCGACACCGCACACAACGTCGAAGTTGTTCGTTCGTTTCTTGAAGGGCAACAGGGGCCGGTGTTCGACGTCGTGTGCGCGAACGCGGGGCTCGCGCTCATCGTGGCTGGACGAGCGTCATCGCTCCCCGAAGGATTCGCACTCGCCAGCGCGAGCGTCGTCGATGGATACGCGGCTCGCGCCCTCGAACAGCTCGTCGCGATCTCGAACTCCTAAAGGGCCCGAAGATCCTTTTTGTATCGGCGACCGTTAGCGACGTAAAGTTCCGCCGACGCCACGATGAGCGCTTCGTCACTGGCGTCCAGTTTAAGTGTCGCGGGTACGCCAACGGCTAGGGCGTTCGCGGGCACGTGCGTACGATTTAGAACAACTGCACCCGCACCGATAGTGGCACCGCTGTCCACAACGACCTCGTGCAAGACAATTGAACCACTCCCCACGAGCACGCGGTGGTGAATCACGCAGCCTTCGAGGTGCGCGAGATGGCCAATCACGCAGTCGTCGCCAATCAGCGTCGGGAGCTCGGCGGTCGCGTGCACAATCGCGCCGTCTTGAATCGAAGTGCGCTCGCCAATAGTGATGGTGCCGTAGTCACCACGTAACACCGCGCCCGGCCAGACGGACGAATCGGCGCCGACGCGCACGTCGCCAATGACAACCGCGTCAGGGTGGATGAACGCGTCGAAATGAATGGTCGGCACGCGATCGCCAAGGGCGTAGATGGGCACGACGAACCTCCTAGTGGACTATCCACGAAATTAACTGATAGATGCGCCACACGAGATAGATAACCGAAGCGACGATGAACAACCTCCATCGCCACGGAATGGGCTCGTGAACGGGTTCGGTGACCTCAGATCCGCATACCTCGCAGACCTCGCCCTCAACGGGACGATCGCAGTTTTCACACCAAGTCGCCACTACTCGACTCGAACGCGAACCCGAATCGGCGAAGCGCCGAGCGCAAAGCGCTCACGGAGGCTCCGCTCGACGTAGCGCAGGTACGTCGCGGGCAGTTTTCCGGCGACGAACAAGGTGAACGTGGGCGGCTCCGTCGCGCCTTGCACGGCGTAACGAATCTTGCCCGTGGGCGCGGGCTGTTTGATCTGCAGGTCTCGGATAGCTCGATTCAACGCGCCGGTTGGTACACGTTTTGCATAATCAGCGGCGGCGTTGCTCAGCGCGGGCAAGAGACGGTGCACGCCCTTACCCGACACGGCGGTCGTCTTTAGAACGGGCGCGTCGCCGAGGAACGCTAGTTTCTCTCCCACCGTGGCGAGCACCCCGTCGCGCTCCTCGGTCGCCACCAGCTCCCACTTGTTCAAGACCACAATCGCGGGACATCCGGCCGCGGAGATTCGTTCCGCGAGACGTTGATCTTGGCCCGTGGCGCCGTCGGTCGCGTCGATCACGAGCACGGCGATGTCCGCGCGGTCTAGTGCGTCGAGACTTCGCAGCACCGAGTACGTTTCGAGACCCGCTTCGGTCCGTGCACGCTTTCTCATCCCAGCGGTGTCGATGAAACGAATGAGTCCGGCGCTCGTGTCTACCACCGTGTCGATGGCGTCGCGCGTGGTGCCGGGCATGTCGTGGACTACCGAGCGCTCTTCACCGATCAGTTGATTGAACAGTGTCGACTTACCAACATTCGGCCGTCCCACTATCGCCACGCGAAGCTCGCCGTCGTCCTCATCTTCGGCGATCTCGCTCGTCCCTTCGCCCAGGTGATCGACGATTCGATCAAGTAAGTCACCGGCGCCTCGCCCGTGCTGCGCGCTCACCATGTACGGATCGCCCACGCCCAAACGTAAGAACTCCCAGCTTCCGGGTTCGTGTTGTTGATCGTCGACCTTGTTGACAACCAACATCACCGGACGGCCGCTTTTACGCACCCAGCGCGCGGCGTGTGAGTCCTCGTCCACTGGTCCGGTCACGGCGTCAACGACGAGCAACACTAGATCAGCGCTCGCGAGCGCCGCCTCGGCCTGGCCAGAGACTTTGTCCTCGAGTGCGTCGCCCGATTCCAACCATCCGCCAGTGTCCACCACGTCAAAAGTCACTCCGCGCCACTCGACTTCAACGGCTTTTCGGTCACGCGTAACGCCTCGCTGTTGCTCAACGACGGCGATTCGCTTCGCCGCCAGGCGATTGACGAGGGAACTCTTGCCCACGTTGGGCCGACCCACGACCACTACTTGGGGTTTCTTCACGCTCTGCTCAGTCTCTTCGCCATCACGGCTTCGAGCGTGCTCCGTAGGTCATAGCCCGTCGTCGCAACGGTCATGACCGGACGATTGAGATCCTCGAGGGTGAGACCGTCGAGGAATCGTCCTTCAGAAAGACAGACGTCCGGTAGCAGACAGACGTTCGACGACGGCACGTCACTGAGTGCCACTTGCAGGTCCTGGCCGGTCATGAGACCCGCGACTTTGATGTTGCCACCGAAATAACCGTTCTTTACAGCTTTCACCGCAACGTCGGCGAAGCCGTGTTCGTCAAAGAGCGAGCGCAGAATTGGCGCGGCGTACTCGCCCGTCAATACCGTCACGTCGTCGCCCTCGTAGCTCGCGCTCGACGTCGTTCGCGGGGCGCGGTAACCAATCGCGGGCGCACCGTCAACCGACTGGAAAAACCCGGAGCCCAACTTCGCCATCGTCGTGCGCTTAGAGAAACTCTCGATGAACGCCGCGACGAGTCCCACACCGTTCTCCGCCTCGTCGAGACTGTCGAAGCTCTCGGTGCCTGGTGGTTGAACGCCGGCGACGAGGTAGAACTCGTCACTCGCGAACACCTTCGCCGTGCCAAAGATGTCGCGCGTTAGTCGTTGAAACCGTTCGGCGAGGTCGACGACGTGGCGTGCCTCGTCGGCGTTGTGCGCGCGCATTGTCTCTTCGAGCGTGAAATCACTCACGCCAACGGGCACGAGGGCAATTGACGCCAGTTCGGGGTAGAGCGACAGAACGTCGTAGAGGGTTCTTTCGAGTTCGGCACCGTCGTTGACGCCTGGACAGACCACGACCTGACCGTGGACCTCAATACCAGCGCGCAATAACTCACGAAGCCAGCGAAGGCTCGTCGCGCCCCGGGGGTTGCGCAACATTTCGGCGCGCAGTTCAGGGTTCGTCGTGTGGATCGACACGTAGAGCGGTGACAGTCCCTCGTCGACGACGCGCTCTAGATCGAACTCCGTGAAGCGCGTGAGGGTCGTGTAGTTGCCGTAAAGGAACGAGAGGCGAAAATCGTCGTCCTTTACGTAGAGCGAGCGACGCATTCCCTTGGGTAGTTGGTAGATGAAGCAGAAAGTGCAGTGGTTGTCACACGTGCGAATCCGGTCAAAGACCGCAGAGTCGATACTCAGGCCGAGCGGTTCACCTTCGACCTTTTTGACGGTGACCTTTCGCGAAAGAGATTCACCCTCACGGCGCACGACGAGGTTCACCACCTCGCCATCGATCAACTGTTGGTATTCGATGATGTCGGTGGGCTCTTTGCCATTCACGCTCTCGAGCTCGTCACCGATCGCTAGATCAACGCCCGCTGCCGGAGAATCCGGTGAGATAGAGGAAATTCGGGCACCGGACACCTCTCTAGCCTAGGCATTTGGAAAAATCTTCAGTTACTAGGCTTGAATGCGTGAAAGTTGACAAAGTTGTGCTCGCGGCGCCTCGAGGGTTCTGCGCTGGCGTCGAAAAGGCCATCAAGGCACTCGACTGGATGACGCGCGTCTTTGAGCCGCCAGTGTTCTGCTATCACGAGATCGTTCACAACCAGTTCGTCGTTGAGTACTTCAAGTCCCTTGGCGTCATCTTCATCAACGACGTCGCCGTCGTTCCTCCCGGTGCGCCGGTGATGTTGAGTGCCCACGGTTCACCACCCGAAGTAATCGAGGCCGCTCGCCAGTCCGGCGGCACGGTCATTGACGCGGTGTGCCCACTCGTGACCAAAGTGCACCACGAACTGAAAGTCAGGGCCAAAAAGGGCTACACCGTGCTCTACGTGGGCCACGAACATCACGAAGAGGCCGTTGGCACGATGGCGGTCGCGCCCGAGTCCGTGCACCTTATCCAGTCGACCGAGGACATCGACGCGCTTGTTGGACGCGAGGGGCCCTTCGCACTGTTGAGCCAAACCACGCTGAGCCTCGATGAGTGGCAGGACCTGCGAGAGTACGCCGAGGTCACGTTCCCGGAAATCTGGATGCCCAACCGCAGCGATCTCTGTTTCGCCACGACGAATAGACAGGCCGCGTTGCGCGAGATCGCTACGGGCGCCGATGCCGTCATCGTTATTGGCTCAGCCAACTCATCCAACACCGTCGCGCTCACGAAAGTCGCCGAGGCTGCGGGTTGTCCACGTGTGCTGAGAGTGAACGGCGCCTTCGAGTTACCCGACGATCTCGAAGGGACGGTCGCCGTGACGGCCGGCGCTTCAGCCCCCGAGTCACTCGTGAATGAGGTGTTGCGCGCCCTCGATCCCACGGACGGCGTGACGGTCAACGCGGTCACCGTCGAAGACGAATACTTTCCCCCTCCCCCAGAACTTCGAGAGATGCTCAAGGGTATTTCCGCTCTCGTCGATCTCGCGCTGCAGACCCCTCGTACCTCGAGTTTCGACGGGCAGGCCGACCGAGAGTTCACCGCCGCGCAAGTACTTTCCGCCGTCAGTCGATAGGCACTGAAAAGGGCAAAAGGTTAGTATTTACCCGTGACCTCGTTTCCCAGCATGGACGTCTCCACCCGCGAACAGTGGATGGATCAGCCGTGGTACGAACTCGCGGAGAACTTCGCTGAGCACCGGGACCAGAAGGCCCTCGATCCCACGTTCGCGTGCGAGTCGCTGGAACATTTCGAACCCATGGCGATCAGCGTCTTCGCCCAAGCCAAGTCCCTGTAAGGAATTCTGATGTCTAACGTTGACCTCGAAAAGCGTCGCCTCGCACGACTGCGCACGTTCGCCATTGCGAGAGCGATGGAGCGATGTAATGAGGATTACCCCGGTTTCCAGCCCGAAGAGGTCGTCGCGTCAATCTGTGCCTACGAAGAAGAGGGCAACATCGGCGACGTGTTGAAGAAGATGCCCGCGAACATCAACGACGAGCCCTACACGACCCTCGTGGTCGTTGACGGTGGAGACGACCGAACTGCCGAGATTGCACGGAGCTTTCCCGGCGTAAAAGTGATCGAGTTTCCCGTCAATCTCGGCCACGGCGTCGCGCTCCAGGTCACCTACCGTTACTGCATTGACCACGGCGTGAAGTACGTCGTGACCTTGGACGCTGACGGACAGAACGACCCTTCAGAGATTCCCCTCATCTTGGCCCCGCTGCTCAGCGATCAAGCCGATTTCGTCGTGGCGAGTCGCGTGTTGGGTGAGGATAAGACCTCGGACATCGTGCGAAAGAGCGGCGTTCGCTTTTTCTCCGTAGTAATGAATCGCATGACGGGCGCGCACTTGACCGATACCTCAACGGGCTACCGAGCACTTCGCGTCACGATGCTCGCCGACGTCGTCGATCGTCTCACCCAAGAGCAGTACCAAACGGCTGAACTCCTCATTACTTGTTTGAAGAGGGGCTGGCGCGCAAGTGAAGTGCCGACAGTCTGGTACCCGAGGGCGTCGGGAACGACGAAAAAAGGTAAAAACTGGCTCTTCGGTTTTCGTTACGCCCGAGTCGTCTTTGGTACCTGGTGGCGGGAGCGATAGCTAGCTGAGACGCACGCGACTGCGTGCGTACACGGCTTCGAGTTCACTGCGCAGTTCTTCAGTTTTCGCCACGATCTGAGAACGCGTCACCCGCCCCTCCGCGACGGGCGGCGAAATGGGCGCACCGACCACGATGTGAATCCTAGAAAAGCGCGGCAATTTGGTCCCCACCGGCATCGCGCGATCGCTGCCCGCGATCCCCACTGGCACCACCATTGCGCCCGTCCTTGAGGCGATGAACATCGCTCCGTCGTGTAATGGTTCGACCGCGTCGCCTTCTTTTCGGGTCCCCTCGGGAAAGAGCACGAGCGCCTGACCACGACGCAACACTTGCTCGGCTAAGCGCAACGATTCACGATCGGCACTAGCACGGGTGACGGGAAAGGCACCTAGTCGCGTGAGAAGAGGTCCGAGCAGTGGCACGCGAAAGATACTGTCCTTGGTCATGAAGAACACTTTGCGCGGTGAGATGAACAACAAGAACGCGAAGTCAACGTTGGAGCGGTGAATGGGAGCAATCAGCACCGGTCCGCTTAAAGGAATATTTTCGGCGCCCTCGACGGACGGATGAAAAAAGAACCGTGACAAGACCGAGATGATCGCCGCGCACACTCGATACGTCAGCGTCTTCTTCGGATTCAGGACAAAGTCTTGTGCTTCAGCCACTGGATTATCTCCTCAACGGCGTCGTCAACGTTTCGCCCCGTTGTGTCTAGCACGAGCGCGTCGTCCGCCTGACGTAGAGGCGACGCTACTCGTGTGGTGTCGGCGTCGTCCCTCCGCGCGACCGACGCCTCCCCCTCGTCGCCGCGGCGACGCGCGCGCTCTTCTAACGTGGCGGTGAGAAACACCTTGAGCGTGGCGTTGGGAAACACCACGGTCGTGATGTCGCGACCCTCCACGACAGTGCCGAGGGGCTGGGCGTCGGCGAACTCTCGTTGACGACGCACCATTTGGCGTCGAACGAGCGCGTTGGCAGCGACCGCGGAGACGGCGACGTTGACCTCGTCGGATCGAATGTCGTCTTCGACGTCGCGTCCGTTCACCATTACTCTGGGCAGCGTCGAGATCTCAACGTCTCTCG
>Ga0208587_1000082_pt1 | contig 47608 bp, 41 predicted proteins | sample NGESurdeep092012_7_FD_184472 | JGI IMG/M metagenome (GOLD analysis project Ga0208587, IMG submission 184472) | Arctic peat soil microbial communities from Barrow, Alaska - NGEE Surface sample 210 deep-092012 (SPAdes) | ecosystem: Environmental > Terrestrial > Soil > Wetlands > Peat ...
GGATTGTTGTTGATGTCCCGCACCAGCACGCTCGGCGCGGTCGCCACCGCCGTGCCCGCGGTCGCCGTCTGACTGTTACCCGCATTGATCGCGACCTGCGTGGCAGCGCCGGCAATCGCCGTGGCGGTGAACGTGAGTGGACTGCCGATTAGCCCGGCGCTCGTTGCCGTCAGGGTGTTGGCGCCCACGGCCGGTCCTAACGTCCAACTTCCTACGGTCGCGATGCCGCTCGCGTTCGTGGTCGCGCTCACGCCGGTCGCCGAACCGCCGCCGGAGGCGACCGCGAACGTCACGCTCACGCCGCTCACGGGATTGTTGTTGATGTCCCGCACCAGCACACTCGGCGCGATCGTAACCGCCGTGCCCGCGATCGCCGTCTGCGTGTTGCCGGCGTTGATCGCGAGTTGCGTGGCGACGCCGGCAGCGACGTTGACGGTGGCAGCGCCGGAGATCGCGCCGCTCGTCGCTTGCACGGTGTTCGTATAGGTTCCCGGCACCGTGCCAGCGGTGAACAACCCGGCGCCGCTGATCGTGCCGCCACTCGCGACGACTGCCCACGTGGGCGTGATCGCAACCACGTTACCGCTCGCGTCCTTGCCGATCGCCGTGAACTGCTGCGTGCCGCCGATGCCGAGATTGCTCGGGTTCGGGCTCACCGTAATCGACGCCAGCGGGTTGACGGCCACGACTACCGTCGCAGTACCGGAAAGCGAGCCACTCGTGGCCTTGATCGTATTGGTGAACGTGCCTGCCACCGAACCCGCGGTGAACAGGCCCGTGCCGTTGATGGTTCCACCATTCGCGACGACGCTCCACGTGGGCGCAATCGCGACCGGGTTTCCAGCGATATCGCTGCCGACTGCGGTGAACTGCTGGGCGCCGTTGATCGGAATCGTCGCCGGGTTGGGCGTGACCTTGATGGCGGCCAACGGCCCGGCCGTTACGACGACCGTTGCCGTAGCAGAGAGCGTGCCGCTCGTCGCATTGATGGTATTGCTGAATGTTCCCGGCGCCGGGCCCGCGGTGAAGTTCCCGTTGCCGTCGATCGCGCCGCCGCCAGCCGTGACCGACCACGTTGGCACGAGTGGCACGGTGTTGCCGCCGGCATCCTTGCCGGTTGCGACGAACTGCTGCTTGCCGCCGACGATCACTGTGTCTGGGTTCGGCGTAACGGTGATGGCCACCGGCGAACCGACGGTCACGATGACGGTCGCGAATGCCGTGATTCCCTGATTGCTGGCCTCCACGGTATTGGTGAAGGTTCCAGCCGCTCCAGCGGCTGTGAACATTCCGGACGCGGAGATGGTGCCGCCACCGGCCACTACAGACCAGCTCGGCGTGAACTGAACGATGTTCCCCGTGGCGTCCTTGCCTTCGGCGATGAACTGCTGAGTTCTGCCGACCGCCAGGGTGACCGGGCTCGGCACGACGGTGATGGACGCCAAGGGCCCCGGGATCACCGTGATCGATGCCTGACCCGAGATGCTCCCGACACTGGCGACTACCGTGTTGGCGAACATGCCGGTCACGTTGCCCGCCGAAAACATTCCGGTTGCGTTGATCGTGCCCCCACCGGCCACCACGGACCACGTGGGACGGATGGAGACGACGCGTCCGTCGGCGTCGTAGCCCACGGCGACCATCTGCTGCGCGGAACCCGTGGTGAGCGTCGTGTTCGGCGTCACGATGATCGTCACCAATGTGCCGGGAGCCGTAATCCCGTGCACGTCGCATGTGGATACAATCCCGACGCCGAGCGCGACCGCGAGAATCAGCCGAGCCCGCCCCAGAATCGTGTGCACTTTGGTACCGAACGTCCCCACCATCTACCGAACCGCCCGCAAGAAGGACCGTTCAGCAGTCTAGCTCAGTTCATGCGGCCCGCGAAATAACTCAATGGGGTGAATTTCGACGGCACTGGCTCGAAGAGAGTAGACAACTCGGGCAATGCTGCGCCGCTCCTCGCGCGGCGCACGTCGCTTGCTCATCGGAAGGGCTGACCGTAATGTAGGTGAATGTCCTACAAGTCCACGTTTCGCACCACCATAGCGCTGCTCGCGTTCGCATGCCTCGGAGTCGTCAGTCCGAACGCCCGAGCACAGGCGACGCAGCCGAAGGGCAAGGGCGCTCCGCCCTATACCGCGGCCGACGTGCAGTTCATGCAGGGGATGATCGCCCACCACTCGCAGGCACTGGACATGTGCGCGATGGCGCCCACGCACGGCTCAGGCGAGAAGGTGAGCCTGTTCTGCAAGAAGGTCATCATTTCGCAGCGGGATGAAATCCAGCTGATGCAGACGTGGCTCCGGGACCGCGGCGAGAAAGTCCCCGACCCGAACGACAAGATGGCGCACGACATGCCCGGCATGAAGATGGATGCGGACGCAATGCTGATGCCGGGAATGCTCACCGCCGCGCAGATGAAGCAGCTCGACGCGGCGCACGGGGCCGCATGGGACAGCACGTTTCTCACCGGAATGATCCAGCATCACGGAGGCGCCTTGAGCATGGTGGCGGCGCTGTTCGCCGCGCCGGGCGCCGGCCAGACGCCGGAAGTGTTCGGCTTCGCCACAGGAATCGACGCCGATCAGCGCGCCGAAATCGAGAGGATGCAGGGGATGCTTTCATCGTATCAAAGGAGATCGCCGCAATGAGGAGTGCACAGATCGCTGGTCGAAGCTTCACGCGTGGAGTAATGGGCTCGCTCGTGCTCGCCGTCGTCTCGCTGTTCGCCGCGTCGTGCGCGGGGTCGTCGTCAGCCGGTTCGACGCCGTCGCCGATGTCCGCCGTGGCACCGGTCATACTGCCGCCGATGGCCACGAAGGCGTCCACCACGGACCCGCGCGTCGGACTCCGCGCCGGTCTCACGGACGCGGCGGAGGTCGCGCACAACATCACGCTCGTCTCGCACCACGCGAAGCCGGACGTGCTCTCCGGTGAAGGCGGGTCGCGCGGCCTGACGTTCGCGAACTCCGACTTGGCCTTCCGCGGCAACTACGTCTTCCAGGGCAACTTCAGCGGCTTCCAGGTGTGGGATATTTCAAACCCCGCGAGTCCAGTCCTCAAGAACGCGACCGTATGCGCTACGGGGCAGGGCGATCCTTCGATCTACGGGAACCTGCTCTTCGTTTCCTCCGAGAGCACCGGCGACCGCACGGATTGCGGCACACAGGGCATTCAGGCGGCTGTGAGTCAGGACCGGGCGGTCGGCGTGCGAATCTACGACGTCTCGGACATCACCCATCCGAAAAAGGTCATCGACGTGCAGACGTGCCGCGGCTCGCACACGCACACACTCGTTCCCGATCCAACCGACAAGAACATCGTCTACGTGTACGTCTCCGGCTCGGCGGGGGTGCGGGCGGCCTCCGAACTGCCGGGATGCTACGACCTCCCGAGGGACTCGGTGGGTTCGGCGCGTTTCCGCATCGAAATCATTCGCGTGCCGCTCGATCATCCCGAGCAGGCGAAGGTCGTTTCGTTCGGTCGCATCTTCAATGACCTGACGGCGGCCGCGACGCACGGCGCCGCGCCGGGAGACGCGCCGGCTGGCGGGCGTGGCGGACGAGGCGCGGCGGCTGGTGCCGGCGTGGGTCGCGGAGACCGCGCGGGTCCCGATGCGACGCCCGTCGGCCCCAACCAGTGTCACGACATCACGGTGTATCCGGCGATCGGGCTCGCGGGCGGCGCGTGCGGCGGCTACGGACTGTTGATCGACATCCACGATCCGCTCAATCCCAAGCGCCTGCAGGCCGCTGGAGATTCCAACTTCGCATTCTGGCATTCGGCCACCTTCAACAACGACGGAACGAAGATTCTGTTCACGGATGAGTGGGGCGGCGGCACGTCGCCCAAGTGCCGGTTCGACGATCCGATCGACTGGGGCGGCGACGCGATCTTCTCGATCGCGAACGGCAAGATGATACAGGGTGCGTACTTCAAGATGCCGGCCGCGCAGACCAACACGGAGAACTGCGTCGCGCACAACGGGTCGCTCGTTCCTGTTCCGGGCCGCGACCTGATGGCGCAGGGGTGGTACCAGGGCGGATTGGACGTCATTGATTTCACCGACGCGACGCACCCGTACGAAATCGCGTACTTCGATCGCGGGCCGGTGGATGCGACGAAGCTGGTGACCGCCGGTTTCTGGTGCGCCTACTGGTACAACGGACACATCATTGCATCCGAGATCGCGCGCGGCATCGACATTCTCGAGCTGAAACCGAGCGAGTACCTCTCCCAGAACGAAATCGACGCCGCGAAGCTGGTGCACTTCGACCAGTTCAATCCGCAGATGCAGCCGAAGTTCGTGTGGCCGGCCGCATTCCCCGTGGTGCGTTCGTATCTCGACCAGCTCGTGCGCGGACGCGGACTCTCGAGCTCGCGGACGGATGCGATCGCCGCCGCGCTGGACGCCGCGGAGAGGATGAGCGGCGGCGGACGGAAGAGCGCGCTCGACAAGCTCGCGGGGGAACTGGACCGCGACGCAAGCGGCGCCGCGGACTCGGCACGCGTGCGGGCGATGGCTGTGGCGACGCGGGACTTGGCGAACGCCACGCGGTAGCAGCGAGCACGGTACATCGATCGGACTAGTCCGATCGGCCAATGTCGCGACGGACCGTCGAGCCCTACGGTTGAGCATGATCACTAAATGCATTTCGATTGGACTGCTCGCGCTCAGCCTCGCTGGTTGCAGCAAGGGAGCAGCAAATGACGCCACGCCCGCCGGAACGGCGCTGCCTTCCGCTGGCTCGGCGCAGCCTTCCGCCGGCGGCACGGGGTCGGCAGCGGAGGCCTCGCGGCCCGAACGCGAGTCGTCCAGCCGCACCGCAGCGAGCGGCACGACGGTCGAGGTCACGATTCGTGACGAGATCTCCTCGCGCCAGTACTCGGCAGGGCACGCCGTCGAGGGCTCGGTGAGTAGCGATGTGCTCGATGCGAAGGGTCGCGTCGTGATCCCGGCCGGCTCTCCGGTCGCGCTCGAGATCACGAAGATCTCGCCGTCGAACGCCGGTGACACGCGCGGCGAAGGCACGCTCGAGCTGACCGTGACATCCATCAGCGTGAATGGAGCGTCGCACGCCGCCCGCGCGATCCTGGGCATCAACGACATCCCGCACACCATGAAGGGGCGCGGCGTCACCAAGGGTCAGGGCACGGATCTCGCCGTCGGCGCCGCAGTCGGTGCGCTCGCGGGACAGTTGATCGGCAAGAACACCAAGAGCACGGTCATCGGGGGAGCGGTCGGAGCGGTGGGAGGCGGTGCGGTGGCGGTTGCCGGAGCGCAGCGCGACATCATCGTCGCGGCGGGGACGCACATCTCGTTCGCACTGCCGCAGTCGATCACGGTCAGGTAGCTCGGACGGACAAGCCCAGGGAATCGCGGGACGCGCGATCCCCGGGCCCGTCCGGGCTATTTGAGCGCTTTCATCTCCTTCTCGATCGCGGCGAGCTCGGCCTTCGCGCCGGCAAGCACGGCTTTCGAGGAGCCGGTCGGCGGATTCACGGTGCCGGTCTGCGATCCCGAAATGGTCATGGCGCTCACAAGGGTGCTGAGCTGCTGCCGGACCGGCTGAGGTCCGCCGCTACGACCGCCACCACCGCGGCCACGTCCGCCGCCCGCGCCGCCCACGAGCCGCGTCTCCAGCGCCTGGAGTTTCGTGGCGGCGTCACCGGTGGCCGCGGCCTTCTTCGCGGTGAGATCGGCTGCCAACTTCTCGATCCTTGTGAGGAGATCCGTGACTTCCGCGGCGAACGCCTCGCGCGCCTTGTGCTGTTCGAGCGTCACGGCAGAGGCCGGATCGGCGCGCACTTCGAACCGGCGCGACTCGACCACGGTGCCGTCCACTTCGAGCGCCACCTTGAACGTTCCCGGTGCAACCAAAATTCCGCGCTGGGCGATGTCGTGCGACGGAATCGGCAGCTGAATCACTCCGGCCTTCTGGCTGCCGGGGCCGCCGCCACCGCCGCCCTCCTCGCCGCCACCGCCGCCGCGTCCACCCATTCCGGGCGGCAGCGGGAAGCGGAGGTCCCAGTTCACGCGGTGGATCACGCCCGCTGAGGTCGGACCGCTCACCTCACGGATCACCTTGCCCGCCGGGCCATTGTTGCTCACGATGAGTCTCACCTTCGACGCGGGCTGCCCGAGCGAATACGTGAAGGCCGCTCCCTCTGCCGGATTCTCCGCCGTGAAGAAGTAGTGGTTCATGTTCGACACGTCTTCCCAGTACAGCATGATGGTCGCGCGGGGCACCTCGAACAGATGCGCCTTCGCGGCGGCAACCGTGGGAGTCCAGTTCGCGATCGGCGACGCGTCGTCGAGAATCCAGATGCTCCGGCCGTGCGTCCCGAGGACGAGGTCCTTCGTGCGCGGCTGGATCACGATGTCGTCGTAGCGGGTCGTCGGCAGGTTCGCCTTCAGCCGGCTCCAGTGCGCACCGCTGTCGAGCGTCACGAACATCGACCGCTCGGTGCCTGCGAACAGCACGTTCGCGTGCCCGGGATACTCGGCGATGCTCCTCACGGAGGCATCGTCACCCGGGAGTCCACCGACGACGGGCTTCCAGCTCTTGCCGAAGTCGGTCGTGCGCAGGATGTACGGCGCGAAATCGCCGTTGCGGTGCTCGTCGAACGTGACGTACGCGGTGCCGCGCGATGCGGCCGACGCGACGATCTTCCCCACGAACGCGCCATCGCGCACGCCGTGGATATTCCTGCTCAGCTCCGTCCAGGTGAGCCCGCCGTCGGTCGTGACCTGCACGTTGCCGTCATCCGTGCCGACCCAGAGAACCTTCGGGTCGACCGGCGACTCCGCGAAGTTCGAGATCTGGCTCACGCCATCGCCGTCATTGCGCGAGAGGCGGATGTCGCGATTCAGGATGCCCATCATCATGAGCGTGTCGCGATTGATCGACCGCGTCAGATCCTTCGTGCGTGTCCACGTCGAACCGAAGTCGTGCGAGATGAACAGGCGATTCGCGCCGAGGTACACGGTGCCGGACGTGTGCTGCGATGCGGCTACCGGCGCGTCCCACGCGTAGCGATACGCGGGCTCGCCGGCCGGCGGGCGCGGATTGAGCGCCTGCACGTCGCCGGTGACCGGATCGACGAGCGAGAGGTTCCCGCCGCTCGACGACGAGTACACCTTCCGCCAGTTCGCGATGTCGACGGCCTTGCCCGTGCCGTCGCTGAACCCGATCTCGACCCAGTCCTGGTTCAGGATGCCGAGCCAGTGGCGCGTCGCGCTCGGCCCGCCCCACGAGTGATTGTCCTGGAACCCGGCATAGACCCAGTAGGGATCGCGATTGTCGACCGCGATGCGATAGATCTGGCCGACCGGAATGTTGTTGACGCGGATGTACGTCTTTCCCATGTCGAAACTCTCGTGCAGTCCGCCGTCACCGACGACGTAGATGTGCGCGGAGTTCGTGGGATCGACGCGAATCACGTGATGGTCGGTCTTGAGGCCCACGTCGTAGGTGGGGGACGTCGGCTCCTCCTCGAACGTGGCGCCGCCGTCCTCGCTCTTCACGATGTAGGTGCCGGGGAGCCAGATGCGCTTGTCGTTGTTCGGGTCGATCGTGGGCTTGCTGTAGTACATCGGGCGCGGGTTCGTCGCGCTCATCCGCTTCCACGTCGCGCCCGCGTCTTCCGTGCGATACGTGCCGCCCGCGCCGGCATGCTCGATCGTCGCGATGAGCACATCCGGCTTCGAGAGGGCGAGCGCGAGGCCGATGCGGCCCTTGTCGCCCACCGGGATCCCGTTCTCGAGCTTCTTCCACGTCGCGCCGCCGTCGGTGGTCTTGTAGATCGCGCTGCCCGGACCGCCGCCGTCGAATCCCCACGCCTTCCTGAGGCGCTGGTACAGCGCGGCGTACAGCACGTTCGGATCGCGCGGATCCATCACGAGGTCGGTGGCGCCGGTGAGCGTGTCGGCGTAGAGGACCTTCGACCATGACTTGCCCGCATCGGTGGTCTTGAAGACCCCGCGCTCCGGGTTGCCGCGCCAAAGATTTCCCACAGCCGCGACGTACGCGACGTTCGGGTCGGTCGGATGGAGCACCACGCGGCCGATCGAGCGCGTGTCGTGCAGGCCGAGGTAGGTCCAGTGGTCGCCGGCGTCGGTCGAGCGATAGACACCGCCGCCCCACGAGGAACTCTGCCTGTTGTTGTTCTCGCCGGTGCCGGCCCAGATGATCTTCGGGTTTCCCGCGAAGATCGCGAGCGAACCGAACGTGTTGTCGGGCTGGTCGCCGAAGATGTCCTTCCACGTGACGCCGTTGTTCGTGCTCTTCCAGATGCCCCCGCTCGCCGCGCCGGCATAGAGGATCGCGGGATTTCTCGGATCGATCTGCAGGTCGTGGATGCGGCCGCCGGTTGCGGCGGGGCCGATCGAACGAAAGTGCAGGGAGTCGAACGGCGAAGGCGCGGCCTGTGACTGCGCGCACGGGGGCGTTATCGCGACGATTGCGGCGAGAACGGCGAAGCGGATGGCGCTGCGCACGAGGACGATCTCCTTTCTGCGGGGGACTGCAGAGAACGACGAGGGTTGAGTACGAGCGTTCAGCAGCTCAGCCCATGCGGTTCTTGGCCATCACGCTCGGCGCGCGCGTCGGATAGTCGCCCGAGAAGCATGCATGGCAGAACCCCGTCGGGCCGCCCGGAACGGCGCCGAGCATGCCGTCGAGCGAGATGTATCCGAGAGAATCGACTCCGATCTTCTCGGCGATTTGCGCGAGAGTCAGGTTCGCCGCAATGAGCTGCGACTTGTCGGGCGTGTCGATGCCGTACCAGCACGGGCCCGTGATCGGCGGCGAGGAAACACGCATGTGCACCTCGCGGGCGCCGGCGGCGCGCACGAGCGCGACGATGCCGCGCGTCGTGGTGCCCCGGACGATCGAGTCATCGACCATCACGACGCTCTTGCCGCGAAGAATCTCGCGCACCGGGTTGTACTTCACTTTCACCTTCGCATCGCGCCCGGCCTGCGTCGGCTGGATGAAGGTGCGCCCCACATAGTGGTTGCGAATCAGCGCGTGCTCGAGCGGGAGGCCGCTCTCCTCCGAAAAGCCAAGCGCCGCGGCGTTCGCCGAATCGGGAACAGCGAAGACCAGATCGGCGTTGGGCGCAGGATGCTCGACGGCGAGACGCCGGCCGAGTGCGCGGCGCGCGCGATCCACCGAGCCGCCGAACACACTGCTGTCGGGGCGCGCGAAGTACACGTGCTCGAACACGCAGCGGTGCAGCACGGGTGCCGCGCCCAGCTCCAGCGTGCGCATTCCGTTCTTGTCCACGGCGATGATCTCGCCCGGAAGCACTTCGCGCACGAGTGTGGCGCCGACGATGTCGAGCGCGCACGTCTCCGACGCGAATACAGTCGCGTCGCCGAGCTTTCCCATGACGAGCGGGCGCCAGCCGTTGGGGTCGCGGGCGGCGAGCAGCGTGTCGTTGATCAGCACCAGCAGGGAGTACGCGCCCTCGAGTCCCTGCAGCGCCTCGGCCAGCTGTTCCTCCGGCTTCGTCGCGCCGGAACGCGCGAGGCGATGGACGATCACCTCGGAATCCATCGTCGAACTGAAGATCGAGCCGGCGGCCTCGAGCTGCACGCGGACTTCGGGGGCGTTGACGAGATTGCCGTTGTGCGCGAGGGCGATGTGGCCGCCCTTGAAGTTCACCAGGGCAGGTTGCGCGTTCTCGAGCGTGGACGAGCCGGCGGTCGAATATCGCGTGTGCCCGATGGCGGTCGAGCCCTGCAGTCCCTTAATGGCATCGGGACCGAACTTCTCGCCGACGAGTCCCATCGCGCGCAGGCCGTGTGCTTCGCCGTCGCGCACGGCGACGATGCCGGCCGATTCCTGCCCGCGATGCTGCAGCGAATACAGTCCGAGGTGGACGAGTTCCGCCGCCGATGCGTTGCCGCTGACTCCAAATACGCCGCACATCAGGCCGGTGCTCCGGTTGCGAGGTCGACCGACACCTGCTCGGCGGGCGCGCGCTGCATCGCCCGCGGAATCGCGTCGTGGTATGCGGCGACCAGGTCCATCAGTGGAGACCGCATGCTGTGTCCGGCGACGACGATCACGAGTCCTTCGTTCGGCGGCTTGACCGTGCCGATGTTGCGGGCGGGCACGCCCCGCCTCCTGGCGATCGCGAGGACGGCGGCGGCATCGCTGGTCGAGACGATCGCGCGGCCCTGCGCTTCGCCGAACAGCAGCGCACGCGAGGGAATCGCCTTCCAGGCCGAGAGATCGACCATCGCACCGTGCAGCGCGAGCGGATTGCCGATGCAGCATTCCGCGATCGCGACCGCAAAGCCGCCCTCGCTGCAGTCATGCGCGGAGTGCACGAGCCTGGCGTTGATGCTCTCGTGGAGCGTCTCGACGAGCGCGCGCTCGCGGGTGAGATCGCAGGCCGGCGGCGCGCCGGCGACGACCCCGTGGATCCAGGCGAGGTATTCGCTCGCGCCGAGTTCGTCCGTCGGATCTCCGAGCAGGATGATCGCGTCTTCGGGCTCACGGAACTCCATCGCCGTCGCGCGCGAGACGTCCTCGAGGAGCCCGACCATGCCGATGGTCGGCGTCGGATACACGGCGCCCGCCGGGCTTTCATTGTAGAGCGAGACGTTGCCGCCCGTGACGGGCGTCCGGAGCGCCACGCACGCTTCGGCCATTCCGGCGAGCGCCTCGCGGAACTGGAAGAAGATGTCGGGACGGGTCGGGTTGCCGAAGTTCAGGCAGTTCGTGATCGCCATCGGCCTCGCACCGACGCACGCGACGTTGCGGGCGGCTTCCGCCACCGCGATGCGGCCGCCGACGCGCGGGTCGAGATAGACGTAGCGCCCGTTGCAGTCGGTCTTCAGTGCGAGTCCCTTCTTCGTGCCGCGGATGCGCAGCACCGCCGCATCACCGCTGCCGGGTCCGATGACGGTGTTGGTGCGAACCGTGGAATCGTACTGGCGGTAGAGCCAGCGCTTGCTCGCGATCGTCGGCGATTCCAGCAGGCGCCGCAGCGTCCACGCGGAGTTCCTCTCCTGCGGCAGCGGCGGCACGGCGTGGACGTCACGGGCGCGCAGTGCGATGATCGCGTCGCTTTCGCGGGCGTCGGGATGGTATTGCGGGCAGTCGGTGACGAGCCGCGTGCCGGGGAACTCCGCGACCACGCGATCACCTTCCGTCACGCGGTACACCGGCTCGGCGATCACTTCGCCGATCACCGCCGCGGTGAGATCCCATTTCGCCAGGATCTCGCGGACCTTGTCCTCGCGGCCCTTGATCGCGACGACGAGCATGCGCTCCTGCGACTCGCTGAGGAGGATCTCGTACGGCGTCATGCCGGATTCGCGCACGGGCACCTTCAGCGTGTCGATCGTGACGCCGACGTCGCCGCGCTCGGCCATCTCGGCGCTCGACGACGTGAGTCCGGCGGCGCCCATGTCCTGCACGGCCACGACGTGTCCCGACGCGATCAGCTCGAGTGTCGCCTCGAGCAGCAGCTTCTCCGTGAACGGGTCGCCGACCTGCACCCGCGGCCGCTTGGCGTCGCTGTTGTGCGAGAGATCTTCCGACGCGAACGACGCGCCGTGAATGCCGTCGCGGCCCGTGCGCGCACCGACCGCCATGATCGCGTTGCCGATGCCCTGGGCCTTCGCGCGGATGAGTTCGTCCTCGCGGAGGATTCCCACGCACATCGCGTTCACGAGCGGATTTCCCTCGTAGGCCGCGTCGAACATCACGTCGCCGGCCACGGTAGGGACGCCCATGCAGTTGCCGTAGTCGCCGATGCCGCGAACGACGCCGGCCACCAGGTATCGAACGCGCGGCGAGTCGAGCGAACCGAAGCGCAGCGAGTTGAGCATCGCGATCGGTCGCGCGCCCATGGTGAAGACGTCACGGAGAATGCCGCCGACGCCGGTGGCCGCGCCCTGATACGGCTCGACGGCGGACGGATGGTTGTGCGACTCGATCTTGAACGCCACGGCGAGTCCGTCACCGATCGAGATCACGCCGGCGTTCTCACCGGGACCCTGCAGCACGTACGGCGCCGAGGTCGGGAGTTTCCTGAGCAGGGGCCGCGAATGTTTGTACGAGCAGTGCTCGCTCCACAGCGCGCTCACGATGCCGAGTTCCGTGAAGGTCGGCGTGCGGCCCAGCATGTTCACCAAGCGATCGTACTCGTCCCGCGTGAGCCCATGCTCGGCAACGAGTGCCGGCGTGATCGTGGGATCGCCGGGGCGGGGAGTAGGGGTCAAGGTTTCTTGGCGGGTGCGGGTGCGGCCTTCTTGGTGGTATCGGGGACCTTCGTTGGCGCCTGGATCTTCTTCGTATCGATGCTCTTCTTGGGTTCTGAGAGCTTCTTGGCGGGGGGCGCGGCCTTGACGGGAGCCGCGGGTTTCGCCGGCGCCGCGGGCTTCTTCACCGGAGGCGCAGCCTTCCTTACCGGCACCCTGCCGCCATTTCCCTTCGCGATCGCCGCCTCGGCCGACACGGGGGCGGGCGATGAACTCCTCCCGGTGTACCTCCGCGCGCTCGAGCGGAACACGGCGTCGACGACCTTCCCGCTGTCGAGCGCGACCATGTCGCTCATCCCCATCTTCTTCTCTTGACCATTCTTGTAGTAGAGGAAGGTCGCCGAGCCACTCGAGTGTTCCGATGTGGGCTTCCCGAGCCTGGCGACCACTTGATCCCTGGTCATCCCGCGATCGATTGAAGCTTGCGCGCTCGCGCTGCCTGCGACAGCAACCATTAGAAGTGCAAGACGTGTGAAGTTGCGCATGAACGATCTCCGGTCAGGCGTGAGCGGCAACGAGCAGCGATTCGAACAGGACGAGCCCGTCCTCGGAACCGAGCAGCGGATCGACGGCACGTTCAGGATGGGGCATGAGGCCAATCACGTTGCGGGCGGCATTGCACACGCCCGCGATGTTGCGCATGGCGCCATTCGGGTTCGCGTCCACAGTGGCCTCTCCGGCGGCATCGACGTACCGGAAAAGCACCTGGGCGTCGTTCTCGAGCTGATCCAGCACATCCTCGCCGGCGGCAAATCGTCCCTCGCCGTGCGCGATGGGCATCGTGAGACACTGTCCAACTGTTGCCGCCGACGTGAAGGCGGTGTCGGTGTGCTCGACTCGGATGGTCACGGGCATCGAGCGATAGCCGGCGTCGTTGCGAAGCAGCGCGCCCGGCAACAGGCCGGCTTCGCACGCGATCTGGAATCCATTACAGATACCGAGCACGATGCCGCCCTTCGCGGCGTGGAGGGCGACCTCACGCATGATGGGACTGAAACGCGCGATCGCACCGGCGCGCAGGTAGTCGCCGTAGGAGAAGCCCCCGGGAAGGATCACGACGTCGCTGCCCTGCAGGTCGTGGTCCTTGTGCCAGAGCATGACGGCCTCTTCGCCGAGCTGGTCGACGACGGCGTGGAACGCGTCGTCTTCGCAGTTCGAGCCGGGAAACCGGACGATGCCGACCTTCATTCTTTCACGACTCCGGCGATCTCGAAATCTTCGGTGACGGGATTCGCGAGCAACCGCTCGCACATCGTGCGCACGCTCGCCTCGGCCGCGGCGATATCTTTCGCGCCAGTTTCGATCACCAGATGGCGGCCGACGTGCACTTCGCCGACGCCGGCAAATCCGAGCGTGTGGAGTGCGTCCGTGACCGCCTTCCCCTGAGGGTCGAGCAGGCCGCGGCGCGGGATGATATGAACGGAGACTCGAAACCGCGTCATGCGGTGGGTTCCTCTGGGGGTGTGCGCTCAGGCTTGTGCCGCGGACCGCGGAATCGGCGACGACGCTTGCGCCTCAGCGCGTCGTCGCCGGGCAGGGAATCGTCGTCCTTGTGGTGGAAGAGGCTTTCGTCATCGGCGGCCGTTTCGCCCTCGGCGTACTGCGGCCGGTCGAGAAGGCCCTTCACCACCGACGCGACGACTCCCCAGGTCACGTAGAGCATGCCGACGGGGAAGAAGAAATCCTTCGGCAGGAAGACCAGCCCGAAGATCAGCCCGATGAACACCGTCAGCCCCAGCACGCCGCGCAGCGTCTTGATGCTGAACGTCGGCATCGCCGGATACGGAACGTTGCTGATCATCAGGAACGAGAGGCCCGCCATGAGGAACAGCACCATGGTGTGCCATGGCAGGTCGCCGATGACGGTCTCGTTGTAGAGCGGCGTCTGGCTGAACCAGAAGTAGGTCGCGAGCACGCCGCCGGCGACGGGGCTCGGAAGGCCGTGGAAGTGCGTCTTCGCGCGGCCGGCCTGCTCGACGTTGAAGCGCGCGAGCCGCATCACCGCGCACGCGGCGAAGAGGAATACGAAGATCCAGTCGAGCCCGTCCTTCCTGAGGACGGCGAAGTACATCATCATCGCCGGCGCGAACCCGAACGAGATGGCGTCCACCAGCGAATCGAGTTCCTCGCCGAACTTGCTTCCCGTGTGGGTCGCGCGGGCCACGCGCCCATCGATCGCGTCGCACACGGAGGCGGCGATGATGTACCACACCGCGCGCGCATGATCGCCGCGCGACGCCAAGACGATGGCGTACACCCCGAAGAACAGGCTCATGAGGGTGAAGCCGTTGGGCAGCATCACCATCGAGGGGCGCGGGAGGCGCGGGCGCCGCATCAGGGCAGCTCCGCCAACACCGTGGTTCCCGCCACCGGTTTCTCGCCGACCTTCACGCGCACTTTGCTGTTGGTGGGGACGAACACGTCCACGCGCGATCCGAACCGGATGAGGCCGAAGCGTTCACCCTGCCGGGCCGTGTCGCCCTCCTTGCTGTAGGTCACGATTCGCCTGGCGATCGCACCAGCGATCTGCCGCACGAGCACGAGCCTTCCGCCGGAGTCGAGGCCAACGGACATCTGTTCGTTGTCGAGGCTCGCCTTGTCGGCCGCGGCGTTGATGAACTTGCCGGGGTTGTAGTGCACGTAGCGAACGGTCCCGTTCACCGGATAGCGATTCACGTGCACGTTGAAAATGTTCATGAAGATCGAGATGCGCGTCGTCTTGCCGTGCACGAACGATGGCTCGTCCACATCGGCGATCATCACGATCCGGCCGTCGGCCGGCGCGATCACGAGTCTCTCACCGCGCTCTCCCATGCGCTCGGGATCCCGGAAGAACCAGGCGACCCAGAGCGCGATGATCGTCAGCAGGAAGGCGAGCAGCCAGAGCGGCCATGACCGCCGCATGAGCGCCAGCCCGAACGTTCCCACGGCGAGCGCCGTGGCGATCAGGATGAACGGAATGCCTTCGCGGGCGACGTTCATTCGGCTCCTGCGATCGCGAGCGGCGCACCGGTGATCCGCTCGAACGCGTTGAGATAGCGGCGGCTCGTCTCCGTGACCACCTCGTCCGGCAGGACGGGTGGCGGCGCGTTGCCGTCCCAGCGCCCGGCCTTCTTCTCCGCCTCGAGCCAGTCGCGCAGCGGCTGCTTGTCGAAGCTCGGCTGCGTCTTCCCCGGCTCGTACTGGTCCGCCGGCCAGAATCGCGAGCTGTCGGGGGTGAGCACTTCGTCGATCAGAATGATCTTCCCGCCGACGTGACCGAATTCGAACTTCGTGTCCGCGATGATGATGCCGCGCGTTGCCGCGATGTCGCGGCCGCGCGAGTACACGTGACGGCTCAGGCGCTCGAGCTCCGCGGCGGTCGCCGGCCCAAGTTCCTTTCGCATCTGCGCGATGGTGATGTTCTCGTCGTGCCCGGTCTCGGCTTTCGTCGCGGGACTGAACACCGGCGTGGCAAAGCGGTCGCTCTCCACCATGCCCGGCGGCAGCTTCTCTCCGGCGAGCGTGCCGGAAGCCTTGTACTCCTTCCAGGCCGATCCCGAGATGTAGCCGCGCACGACGCATTCCACCGGGAAGACTTCCGTGCGGCGGCATAGCATCGCGCGTCCCTCCAGCATCGCGCGATGCGGCGCGAGCGCGGGGACCTCCTTCACGATCTCGCCGGCGTCCGCGCTGAGCATGTGATGCGCGAGGTCACCCTCGAACTGCCGCAGCCACCACGCGGTGATCTGCGTCAGCACCGCGCCCTTGTGGGGCACCAGCTCGTTCATCACCACGTCGAACGCGCTCACGCGATCGCTCGCGACGAGCAGCAGGCGGCCGTCATCGACGGCGTACACATCGCGCACCTTGCCGCGGCGCACCCGCTCGAGCGGCAACTCCGTCAGGCCGACGACAACCGTCATACACGAACCTCTTCGCGCGCATGGGGATCGCTCCCGGCGCGGTGCAGGATTGGATGGATCACTTCGGCGAGGAAATCGTCGACCTGTCGCGCCGCGCGCCCGATGAATCGCGACGGATCGGCGACCGCGTGCAGGTCGTGCACCGGAACCCCGAAGGCCTCGTCCTTCGCGAGGCGATCGAGCATGTCGTTCTTCGCACCGTCGTCCTTCATGGCGCGCGCCGCCGCGATGCTGTGCGTGCGGATCACTTCGTGCGCCTGCTGGCGGTCGCCGCCAGCCTCCACGGCGCGCAGGATGAGCGCCTCGGTGGCCATGAACGGAAGCTCGTCGGCGATCCGGGCGCGAATGCGCGCCGGATGCACCTCGAGACCCGCGGCGATGTTCTCCATGAGGATCAGCACGGCGTCCGTCGCCAGGAACGCTTCCGGGATCGCGAGACGCCGGTTTGCGCTGTCGTCGAGCGTGCGCTCGAAGAACTGCACGCTGTGCGTCTGGTTGGCGTTCGGCTCGAGCGACAGCACGAATCGCGAAAGCGAGTTGATGCGCTCGGACCGCATGGGGTTTCGCTTGTACGCCATCGCGCTCGATCCGATCTGCTCCTTCTCGAACGGCTCTTCGATCTCGCCGAATGCCTGCAGCATGCGCATGTCGCTCGCGAACTTCGCCGCGCTCGCCGCGATGCCCGCGACCACGCCGAGCACCTGCGCGTCGATCTTTCGCGAATACGTCTGGCCGGTGACGGGAAGGGAACTCTGGAAGCCCATCGCCTGCGTGACCCGGCGGTCGAGTTCGCGCACCTTCTCGTGATCGCCCTTGAACAGCTCGAGGAAGCTCGCCTGCGTGCCGGTCGTCCCCTTCACGCCGCGCAGCGGGAGGGTCGCAAGGCGGACGTCGAGGTCCGCGAGGTCGAGGACGAGATCCTGCATCCAGAGCGTCGCGCGCTTGCCGACCGTGGTGAGCTGCGCCGGCTGCAAATGCGTGTATCCGAGCGTCGGCTCCGCCTTCCACTTCGACGCGAACGCGGCCAGTGTCCGCAGCACCGAGATCACGCGTGAGCGCAGCAGCCCGAGCCCGCGATGCATCTGGATCAGGTCGGAGTTGTCCGTGACGTACGCGCTCGTGGCGCCCAGGTGAATCACGCCGCGCGCCGCCGGGGCGGCCTCGCCGAACGCGTGCACGTGCGCCATCACGTCGTGGCGGAAGCGCTTCTCGTACTCGGCGACCTTCACGAAGTCTATGTCATCGAGATGCTGCTTCATCTCGGCGATCGCGGCCGCGGGAATGTCCGCGCCGAGGTCGCGTTCGGCTTCGGCGAGCGCCACCCAGAGGCGCCGCCAGAGACCGTGGCGCGTCTGCGACGACCAGAGCGACAGCATCGCCGCCGAGGCGTAACGCTCTGCGAGCGGCGAGCTGTACCGGTCGTGTGTCATCTGATCGAGAAGTCGGTGTAGAGCATCCGGCCGCCGCGCTCGAAGATCATCCGGGACTGACCCTTTCCCGAGAGCGATTCGAGCATGCGCTTCACCTGCTGTGCGTCGGCGACGGGGGTGTTGTTGATCTGTACGATCACGTCGCCCGCCTGGATCCCGAGGCTGTTCGAGACGGTCTGTGAGACCGTCGCGATGAGGGCGCCCTGGGCGTTCTTGATGTTGCGCTCCGCGCGAATCGCGGGCGTCAGCGAGATCAGCTCGAGTTCCTTGAGGACGGCCACGCGCTGCGCATTGACCTCGGGGAAGTCGGCCACCTTCACCCGCGACTGGATCTCCCGGCCGGAGCGGCGCACCACCAGCGGGACGCCGTCATCGACGTGCAACTCGAGCAGCGCGGCGTCCCAGTCGTAGGCGTTCTTGACCACCCGGTTGCTCGCGCGCACGAGCACGTCGCCCGCGAGCAGGCCGGCCTCGGCCGCCGGTGATCCCGGCACCACTTCATGGATCGGCGCGCCGGAGTTCAGCGCATCGCGCGTGAGAGCCGTCTGCTGCGGGTACTCCATCTTCACGCCGATCCACGGCTTGCGAACCTTGCCGTGCAGCAGCAGGTCGTCCGTCACGCGCCGCGCCCGGTCGATGGGAATGGCGAACCCCAGGCCGACGCTGCCGCCGCTCGGCGAATAGATCGAGCTGTTGACGCCGACGACTTCGCCGAGTGAGTTCACGAGCGGGCCGCCGGAGTTGCCGGGATTGATCGCGGCGTCGGTCTGGATCATGTCCACATAGACGCCCTGACCCTCGCCGCGCGCCGTGAGGTTTCGTCCGGTCGCACTGATCACGCCTGCGGTGACGCTCGGCTCCGTGTTCCCCAGGATGAAGCCGAACGGATTTCCGATGGCGATGGCCCACTCGCCGATGAGCAGGTCGCGCGAGGTGCCCAGCGCGGCGACCGGCAGCTTCTTCGCGTCGATCTTGAGGACGGCGAGATCGTTCTGCTCGTCGATGCCGACCAGCTTCGCGGGGTACGACGTGCCGTCGCGCAGCGCAACGCTGATCTTCGTCGCGCCGCTGACGACGTGCGCGTTGGTGACGATCACGCCGTCTTCCCGGACGATGAAGCCCGATCCGATGCCGGCCTGCACCTGCTGGCCGCTCTGCGTGCCGAAGAAGAAGTCCGCCGGCGAAGCGGCGACCCGCTGGATCACCTCGGTCTGCACCGTCACGACCGACGGCGCGACCTTTTGCACGGCGTCGGTGATGGCGTTCCGGCGCTGGCTGCTGATGGCCGCGGATTGGGTGGCCGGCGCGCGCAGCGTCTGCGCGCTCGACGAAGAGGGCACGGCTCCCTCGCACGCAACGAGCGCGGGGAGAGCGACGGCGAGGATCAGGGGCCGGAATCTCATTTCGCGCGGCGCGGCTTGGGGCGGCGGCTGATGTCGCCGAGGAAACGATCGAGGCCGCGATCGGTGAGCGGATGCTGGAGGAGCGCGCGCAGCACGCCGGGCGTGACGATCGCCACGTCCGCACCGGCCGCGGCACACGCCGCGAAACTCGACGCGGTCGAGGGTCCGGCCGCCGCGATGTCGCATTCCGTGGCCGCGTGGTCGAAGGCCGCGCGAAGCTCGTAGATCAGGTCCGGTCCGCTCTGTCCGACGGATTCCAGCGTGTCGATCGCGATGGTGATCATCGACGCGCCGGCCTTTGCCGCGAGGATGCCCTGCGCGCTCGAGTAGATGAGGGTGGCCGCGACCCGCACGCCGTCGTTGGCGAGTTTCCTGATGGCGGGAACCGCGTCCTCGATGAAGGGCACGGCGACGATCAGGTGGTCCACCGACTTCGCCAGGTCGCGCGCGCCCTTGTAGATGTCGTTCGCGCCGATCGCCGGAACGCTCGCGCAGACCGGAAGTTTCGTTGCGCGCGCAATCTCCATGACCACGTCGCGGGCGTCCGCGGTGGGAAGTTCCGTCGCGATGATCGTGGGCGTCGCGACCACGCCGTCGATCAGCGAGGCAGCGGTGGCCCAACGGATTTCGTCGAGCGACGTGGTGGCGAGGAAGATGCGCATCGTGTGGTGGGTCGCTCGGTTCTCAGGCGGTGAAGTAGAGGTCGTCGGGGTAGGTGACTTGCTCGAGACACAGTCCCTGGGGCGGTGCCGGCGGCGAGACTTCGTCGTTCGCCGCCGCGACGAGGAGCGCTGCATACTCCTCGCGCGGCCGTCGGCCACTCGCCACGACGAGCATCGTGCCGACGAGAAAGCGCACCATGTGATGCAGGAACCGGTTCGCTTCGATGTCGAGCACCAGCCCGCCGTGTTCCGGCGAATCGCGCCAACGGCAGCACCGCACATCGCACCGGTGATCGTCCGTCGCGGGCGCCGTTCCGCGCACCGCGAATCCGAAGAACCGATGCTGACCCATCGTCCGCTCTGCACACCAGTCGAGCGCTTCGCGGCTGAGGGCCCGGTCCGCCTTCGTCCAGGCGTATTCCCACCGCCGGCGAAAAGGAGAGTGCGTTGCCTCGTCGAGCCCCACCGCGTAGCTGTAGCGACGTCCGGTCGCGCTGAAACGGGCGTGGAAGCCGGGCTTCATCTCCAACGCCCGCGCCACCCAGACGTCGCCGGGGAGCTGGCTGTTGACCGCGCTGCGCAGCCGCTCCGCCGTCCAATGCCCGGGCACCTCGACGCCGGCCACCTGGCCGCGCGCATGCACCCCGGCATCCGTCCGTCCGGCGCCCGTCACGCGCACCGGTTCGTCACACAATCGGGAAAGTGCCGCCTCGAGCACGCCTTGCACCGTTCGCTGCGCCGGTTGGACCTGCCAGCCGGCGAAGTCACTGCCATCGTAGTGCAAAACGAGCTGCAGGGTACGTCCCGCCATCATGGGAAAAGTAGCCGCCCGCACGCACTACTTCAAGCGATGAGATCTGAGTACGAGTCGGAGGGATGAGTTGGAGAAAGTAGATCTGAGTTTGAGTGGGCGTTCGAGCGGGGAGCATGAGTCCAAGTGGGAGCAAAGTGGGAGTGGGAACACAGTGGGAATGGGCGCGAAGTGGGCGTCGACCGTAGAGACTTGCTCGCGCACTGGATTCCCGCTGAGCTCCCACTCCCACTGAGTTCCCACTCCCACTGAACTCCCTCTCAAACTCGCATCTACTTTCTCCAACTCATCCCTCCGACTCGTACTCAGATCTCATCGCTGTTTTGTTGACTTTGGTCGTTTCGCGTCACAACCTTCCTCTCGCGCCGTGCGCCCGTCCGGGGCCGCGCGTTCACCCGGAAAAATGCCTCCACACACGCTCGCTTCGCTCGCGCACGCCCTGAGTGCCGCGACCGATCTCGATGCGGCCTTCGTCGCGCTCTCCGAGGGTCTCGCCGAGACCGATCGCGGGTCCTACGTCGCGCTCTTTCGGCTCGACGCGAAGCGCGCCATGCTGCGCGAGCGGGCGCTCGTCGTGGACGGCGCCCTCCAGCGCGTGGCGCTCGAGGCCTCGCTCGAGCAGTTCCCGAAGAACGTCGGCCGTATCATCGCGGAGGGCAGCCTGTTCGCGGATCTCGCGGAGGAGTCTCCGGGATTCGCGCGCATGCTCGCGATGCCGCGTGAGAGCGACGGCGGCTGGCTCTCCGTGATCGGACTTCGCGTGGACGGGCAGCTCGCCGGCCTCATCGCGCTGCTCGAACCCAAGCGCGTGTTCGGCACGCGGGTCTCCGAACGGTTTTCGCCGATGGTGGCGCTGTTCGAGATGGCGTTCCTGCGTTTCGCGGAGCGCGAAGCGCGTCGCGAGGCCGTGCAGACGCTCGAGGACGTCACGCAAAAGGTGCACGGCGACTATCTCGCGCGGCTGGCGGCGACGGAGGAACAGCTTCGCGAGGCGCGAAGCGTCGCGAAACCCGATGCCTCCCAGGCGGCCGCGTTGCTCTCGCGCGAGCGCGACGATGCACGCGTCGCCGAGGACACCCGCCGATCGACGCGAAAGCTCGTCGTGCTCGAGCAGCAGCTCACCGCCTCGATCGGAGCGCTCGAGCAGGCGCACGTCGAACTTCACCGCCGGAGCGAAGCGCTGCGCCAGCGCACGCGCACGCTCTACCTCGTCGATCGTGCGCTCACCCTCGCCGCGGCGCGCGAAGAGCCGCAGCGCCTCGCGGACGGATTGCTCGCGCTCGTCGGCGACGACATGCAGGCACACCGGTGCTCGCTTTTCCTTCGCGTGCCCGGAGATCCCAGCATTCTCTACCTCGCCGCCGGCCGCGGGCTCGCCCCGCACGTCAAGGAGGGCACGATCGTCACGATCGGCATCGGCGTCGCGGGGAAAGTCGCCGAGTCCCGTGAACCGCTGCTGGTGATGGACGCCGGAGAGGACGCCATACCGCATCCGCTGCTCGGCGACGAGTATCTCACGACCGGCTCGTTCATCAGTTTTCCGCTCGTGCTGCACGACGAGCTGGTCGGCGTGGTGAACGTCACGAACCGCGCGCAGCATGGCCTGTTCGTCGAGGATGACGTCGAGCGCGTGCGCCTGCTCGGCCTCGTGATCTCGCTGATCGCGCGCGAGGCACAGCTGCCCGAGCGGCTGCACGTCTCGAGAATAGAACACCCGTGAGCGCCAGGCCCTCGACGCCGCTTCAGGCGGCGCTGCGGCGGATCGCGGCCGGTGAGTCGCTGTCCGACGAGCAGGCGGCATCGGCGTTCAACGCGGTGATGGCCGGCGAGGGCACTGCCGCGCAGCTGGGCGCCCTGCTCATGGGCCTTCGCGTGAAGGGTGAGACGCCGGACGAACTCGCCGGCGCCGCGCGCGCCCTGCGCGGTGCCATGACGGTGCTCGGCACGGCCCGCCCGAGCGAACTCGTCGACACGTGCGGCACCGGCGGCGGCGCGATCACGACGTTCAACATCTCGACCGCTGCCGCGCTGCTGGCCGCCGGCGCCGGTGTGCGCGTGGCGAAGCACGGCAATCGGTCGTACACCACGAAGTCGGGAAGCGCCGACGTGCTCGAGGCGCTCGGCGTCGCGATCGACGTGCCCGTCGACCGGATGAGTGAGGTGCTGGATCGCGCCGGCATCATTTTCATGTTCGCACCCACGATGCACCCCGCGATGCGACATGTCGGGCCGGCGCGACGCGAGATGGCGATCGAGACGCTGATGAACCTCGTCGGCCCGCTCGCGAACCCGGCGGGCGCCGGTCGCCAGGTGATCGGCGTCGCGTCGCCCGGCCGGCTCGAGTTGATCGCGGGCGCGCTTCAGCGGCTCGGGACCACGCATTCGCTCGTCGTGCATGGTGCACCCGGGATGGACGAAATCTCGCCGATCGGCCTCACGACGGTCATCGAGCTTCGCGGGAAGGAACTCTCGCGCTGGACGCTCGACCCGGCGCAGTACGGATTCTCGGGGATGAACGCGGAAGAGCTGGCCGGTGGGGAGCCGTCCGAGAATGCAGCGCTGATCGAGCGCGTTCTTGCCGGTTCGGGGCCGGCCGCCGCCGAGGCCGCCGTTCTATTGAACGCGGCGGGCGCGATCTACGTGAGCGGGCTGGCGCCGACGTACGCCGAGGCGCTGGCCCTTGCCCGCACCGCGCTCAAGGGCGGTGCAGGGACCTCAGCGCTCGCTGCACTTCGTGCCGCCGCACCACACGGCTGAGAGAGGGGTACGAGCGACGGGTGAGGGGCCTCCAAACAGGAACGAGCGACGGGTGAGGGGCGATCTGGCGAAGAGGGACGAGCGACGGGTGAGGGGCGACTTGGTGAGGAGCTACGTGCGAGGAGCGAGGAGACGGCCACCTCACTCCTCACACGTCGCGCTTCGCCAGATCGCCCCTCACCCGTCGCTCGTCCCTCTTCGCCAGATCGCCCCTTACCCGTCACTCGTCGCTGTTCTTCCGACATGACTGCTAGTATCGCCGCAGCACTCCCACCACGATGCCCTGTACGCGCATCTGGTTTTCCTGCACGTAGATCGGCTGAAGCTGGTCGTTCGACGGCTGAAGCCGGATGCGACCATCTCGCTCACGGTAGAAGCGCTTGACCGTCGCCGAATCGCCGTCGAGCATCGCGATGACCATGTCGCCGTTGTCGGCCGCCTGACGATCGTGCACCACGACGAAATCGCCGTCGCTGATGTGGTCCTCGATCATCGAGTTGCCGCGGACCTTGAGCACGTAGTGATTTCCCGCCCGGCGAACGAAATCCTGCGGCACGGCGACCGTTTCACCCACCGCTACTTCTTCGATCGGCACACCGGCAGCGACCGCACCGAGCAAGGGGAGCTCGACGGCCTGCGGCGTCACATCCGAAACGAGAATCTCGATCGCGCGGCTCTCGTTGTAGCTGCGCTTGATGTAACCCTTTCGCTCCAGGTTGCTCAGATGTTCGTGGACCGTCGCCAGAGAGTTATAGTTGAACTGTTCGGCGATCTCCTCGAAGCTCGGGGCGTAGCCATGGACCGAACCGTAGCTCGTGAGGTAGTCGAGGATCTGGCGCTGGCGCTTGGTGAGCGGCATGACGTCGTCCCTGAAATGGGAGTGAACGAACGGCAGTGACTCCGTCCGGTGCGAGAGCTTGTTTGCGTCAGATGACGCCCGAACAACACCCGAAGTAACGGTACCCGAACATTGTCCGAAGCGCAAGACACGACATCGACCGCAAGCACGTGGACATTTCCGCGGGGACCGCTGGGGGAACTCACCGCGGCCGCGGAGCTGCGCGCGCGAGCGCTGGCAACAGGCGCGGGCGACCTCGAGCGGGCGGCTCGAGCCGCGGGCCCGGTGCCGTCGTTTGCCGCCGCACTCCGGGGCTGCACCGTGGCCGTCATCGCCGAGCTAAAACGGCGCAGTCCGAGCAAGGGCGCGATCAACGAGGCGCTCGACGTCCCGGCGCGCGCGGTGGAATACGAGGCGGCGGGCGCGGCGGCGCTTTCCGTTCTCACCGAACCCGCGCGGTTCGGCGGTTCGCTGGATGATCTGCGGGCGGCCCGTTCCGTCGCGCGCGTGCCGCTGCTCAGGAAGGACTTCATCGTGAGCCGGCTTCAGCTCCTCGAGGCCCGGGTCGCCGGCGCGTCCGCGGTGCTCCTGATCGCTCGTGCGCTGCCGCCCGAACGCCGCACGGCGCTGGCGGACGAGGCGCGTGCACTCGGCCTCGACGTGCTGCTCGAGGTGCGCGACGAAGGCGAGCTGGAGCACGCGCTGCGGGTCGAGCACGCGGTGATCGGCATCAACAACCGGAACCTCGAGACGCTCGCGATCGACGATGCGGTCAGCGCGCGCCTGATGCCGCTCGTGCCCGGCAATCGCACCGCGGTGTACGAGAGCGGGGTGAACAGCCGCGCCGACGTCGAGCGTGCGGCGGCCATCGGCGCGGACGCGGTGCTCGTCGGATCGTCGCTCTCGTCGTCGGAGGACGGTGGCGCGGCGACGGCGGCGCTGGTCGGCGTCCCGAGGCGGACGCGTGGCTAGCGTCAAGTTCTGCGGGCTCACACGTTTCGAGGATGCCCGCGAGGCGATGCGGCTTGGAGCCGCGTACGTCGGCGCGATATTCGCGGGCGGGCCGAGGAACGTCACGCCCGAACGGGCGCGCGAGCTGTTCGATGCCGCCACCGGCGGGCCGGCCGCCGTCGGCGTGTTCGGCGCGGATGACGTGGATGCGATCGCGGCCAACGCCATCACGGCCGGCGTGGAAGTGATTCAATTACACGGCGACCCGCGGGCCGCCGACGTGCGGGCGATGCGCAAGCGATTCGGCGGTCGCATCTGGGCGGTGGCTCGGGCCGACGGCTCGGTGCTTCCGGAGTGGACCGAAGAACTCTTTCACGAGGCCGATGCGGTGCTGCTCGACGCGCGCGTGCAGGGCAGGCTCGGCGGCATGGGTATCGCGCTCGAATGGGGTGCCCTCGCGGATTCCGTCGCTGCGCTTCGGGGCCGCACGCCGGTCGTGCTCGCCGGCGGACTGAAGCCGGAGAATGTGGCGGAGGCCGTGCGCCTGCTCGCGCCCGATGTGGTGGATGTTTCGTCCGGCGTGGAGTCGTCGCCGGGGATCAAGGATCACGCAAAAATGCGCGCGTTTTTCGACGCCGCACGAGGGAACTAGAATGCGCGCGTTCTTCGACGCCGCCGGGGGGAACACACGGTGACGGCACCACTGGAAATCTCGGATCGCTTCGGCGCGTTCGGCGGACGCTACGTGCCGGAAACGCTGATCCCGGCGCTCGACGCGCTCACCGCGGCGTACGCCGACGCGATGCGCGACCCCGAGTTCACCAGGTCGCTCGATGACGCCTTGCGCAACTACGCGGGCCGCCCGTCGCCGCTGAGCGACGCGCCGCGCTGGTCGGAGCGGATCGGCGCGCCCGTCTGGCTGAAGCGCGAAGACCTCAATCACACGGGCGCGCACAAGATCAACAACGCGCTCGCACAGGGATTGCTGGCGCAGCGCATGGGGAAGCGCCGCATCATCGCCGAGACGGGAGCCGGCCAGCACGGCGTCGCGTGCGCGACGGTCTGTGCGCGCCTCGGACTCGAGTGCGTGGTGTACATGGGCGAGGAGGACATGCGCCGCCAGACGCTCAACGTGTTCCGCATGCGCATGATGGGCGCGACCGTCGTTGCCGTGACTTCCGGCACGCGCACACTGAAGGACGCCACGAGCGAGGCGATTCGCGACTGGGTCGCTACCTGTGACGACAGCTACTACATCATCGGATCCGTGGTCGGTCCCGCGCCCTATCCACGGATGGTGCGCGACTTCCAGGCCGTCATCGGCCGCGAAGCTCGAGCGCAGATGCTCGAGCGGGCGGGCGCGTTGCCGCGCACGGTCGTGGCGTGTGTCGGCGGCGGCTCGAACGCGATCGGGATCTTTCACGCGTTCATCGGTGACCGGGACGTCGAGCTCGTGGGTGTCGAAGCGGCGGGCAAGGGATTGGACAGCTCGCAACATGCGGCGTCGCTCTCGAAGGGCACGCCCGGCGTGCTGCACGGCGCGTTGAGTTACCTCTTGCAGGACGAACACGGGCAGGTGCACCCGGCGCACTCGATATCCGCGGGTCTCGACTATCCCGGCGTGGGTCCCGAGCACTCGCATCTGCGCGATACCGGGCGCGCGACCTACGTCTCCATCACCGACGACCAGGCGCTCCGGGCCTTTCACCTGCTCGCACGGCTGGAGGGCGTGATCCCCGCGCTCGAGACCGCCCACGCCGTGGCCTGGATTGACGCGAACGCCGGCCGCTGGAAGAACGACGAGCCCGTGCTCTTGTGCGTCAGCGGCCGCGGCGATAAGGACGTAGCGCAGGTCGCGGAAACTCGTATCTTGACAGAGTGATGTCGAACGCCATTCCCGTCCCCACGGAAGAGCCGGAGCGCCGCGAACCGCCCTTCAGTCCGGCGCTCGTGGAAGAACTCTTGCGCCAGCTCGACAAGACGGTTCGCGCGCATCAGCTATACCTGCACAACAACCCCACGTACCTGAAGGCGGTGGACACGCTGCGCGCGTCGTTCGTACCGATCTGGGCGGAGACGGATTCACTCTCGCTCTCCGTCACCGACCTGAAATTCATTTGGTTCGACCTCCCCGTGCACGAACAGCGTGAGCGGGCGTCCGACTCGCTCCCGTGGACGTTCTACAAGGACGGTCTGCGCGAGGTCACGCTGAGCCCGGGGTTCGAGGGACCGGAACTCGAGCTGTTGCTCGACATCATCCCGCGCGTGCGCAAGGCCGCCTCGCACGAGGACGACCTCATCACCCTCCTCTGGGAACAGGAGTTCGCGCACCTCACGTATCGCTACGTCGAAGTCGCGAGCGAAGCGGGCATTCCGATCGATCCGTCCGCGGAGGCGGGACGGTGGCCCGTCGAGCAGGGCGCGGTCGTCGAGGACCCGCGCCTCGCGATCGAAGAGGCCCGCCGGGCAGCCGACGCGGCAGCCGACGCCGGCGGCGCCGACGAGGAAATCAAGCAGTCGCCGGGCGGGATCGTGAAGATGGAAGACTTCGACTCCACGCTCTACTTCCTCGACGCGGAAGAAGTCTCCTATCTGCGGCGCGAGACGGAGCGCGAGTACGCGACCGACCTGCGGCGCACCGTGCTCACGGGCCTGCTCGACGTGTTCGAGCTGCAGACCGACCCGTCGATCCGGCAGGAAGTCACGCAGAACCTCGACGCGCTGACGCTGCACCTGCTCGCCGGCCGCCAATTCTCGACCGTCGCGTTTCTCCTGCGCGAGATCGGGACCGTGCTCGAACGGGCGAAGGATCTCACGCCGGAGCTTCGCGATCGGATGGCAGGGCTGCCCGACCGGCTGAGCGACCCGGCCGTGCTCTCGCAACTGCTGCAGGCGATGGACGAATCGGAATCGCTTCCGCCGCGTGCGGACCTCGAGGAACTGTTCGCGCAGCTGCGCGCGTCGGCGCTCGGCACGGTGTTCGGCTGGCTCGGCTCCACGCAGAACGCGAAACTGCGCCCCCTCCTCGAGGGCGCGGCGGAACGGCTCGCCGTATCGAACACGGGTGAGCTCGTGAAGCTCATCTCGTCAGCGGAAGGCGCCGTCGCGATGGAAGCGGTGAAGCGCGCGGGAGGACTGAAGACCGCCGCCGCGGTTCCGGCGCTCGGCAAGGTGCTGAGCGAGCCGAATCGCGACCTGCGCCTCGCCGCGGTGAGTGCGCTCGTGGAAATCGGAACGCCGGGCGCCATGCAGGCGCTCGAGAAGGCACTCGAGGACGTTGACCGCGACGTGCGCGTCGCGGCGATCAAGGCGCTCGGCCAGAAGGCGTACAAGCCGGCGCTCTCGAAAGTCACCGCGCTCGTCAAGGCGAACCAGATCCGCGAGGCGGACCGCACGGAACGGCTCTCGATGTTCGAACTGTACGGCTCGCTCTGCGGCGACGGCGGCGTGCCGTGGCTCGACGAGCTGCTCAACCCGAAGAGCGGCCTCTTCTCGAAGAAGGAAGATCCCGAGTTCCGCGCCTGTGCCGCCATCGCGCTCGGCCGTATCGGCACCGCGCGTGCGCAGCAGGCGCTGCAGAAAGCCATGTCCGAGAAGGACGTCGTGGTGCGCAACGCGGTGAACCGCGCCCTGAAAGGAGGCGCCGGATGAACCGCCCGTCGCAGGTCATTCGTCCACGCATCAGCTCGCAGCAGCCGGTGGTCGGCGAGAAGGGCGGTGAGGGCTACACGCGTTCGGTCGGGCGCAACTTCATCATGGCGCTCTACGGCTCGCTGCGCAGCATCCGGATGTACCCGATCGAGAACCCGGTCGTGCAGAAGGGCCTCGATGAGCTCACGGCCGTCACCGAGGAGCTGCGCGACGCCGAGGGCGACCTCGAGTTCCGCGTATCGGGCGAGTTCATCTTCGTGAACTCCACGCGCCTGCGGCTCGACCTCGACAACTACACGACCTTCAGCTATCTGCTCGCGCTGTGCCGCGCGTGCGGCGTCGGCGTACTGCGCGTGAAAGCGAAGCCGTCGTCGCGCGACTGGACGGTCTTCCTCTCGTTCCTCCTCGCGCCGCAGGGGGACGGGCCCGAGGTGCGGTTCGCCCTGCTGCAGAAGCGTCTCGACAACACGGGCGTGCTCGCGTTCGAGGTGTCGCCGCCCGTCGAGTCGGAGGACGACCAGAAGGTCCGCGTGCAGTCGAAGGAGGCCGCCAAGCGCACGTTCGCGCAATCGGTGTCCGCCACGAAGAACGTGATGAACTCCGTGCGCATGGGCCAGAGCCCGAACATCAAGAAGACCAAGCGCGTGGTGCAGGGCATCGTCGACCAGATCCTCGCCGACGAGACCTCGCTGATCGGCCTCACGACCATTCGCGATTACGACGACTACACGTTCACGCATTCGGTGAACGTCTGCATCTTCTCCGTCGCGCTCGGGCGGCGGCTCGGGCTCACGCGGCTCCAGCTGTACGACATCGGGTTCGCCGCGCTCTTCCACGACATCGGCAAGTCGCGCGTTCCCGTCGACGTCCTGAACAAGCCCGACCTGCTCAGCGACGAGGAGTGGCGCGCCATCGCCGCGCATCCGTGGCTCGGGCTCCTCGCGCTGTTCCAGGTGAAGGAGCAGCAGGAGTTCCCGTATCGCGCGATGGTCGTGGCGTACGAACATCACATGAAGCGCGACGTCACCGGCTATCCGCGCTCGCTCCGCACGAAGGCGATCGGCTTCTACAGCAAGATCGTCGCGGTTGCCGACGGCTTCGACGCCGCCACGTCGCGCCGCGCCTACCAGAACGAGCCGATGGATCCGGCCGCCGTGCTCGGCGAGATGCGCGACAACGCGCGCCGCGGCATGGACCCCGTGATCGTGAAGGCGTTCGTCAACCTCCTCGGCATCTATCCCGTGGGGACGTTCGTGGTACTCGACACGTTCGAGCTCGCGATCGTCCATTCCGCGAACGCGAACCCTGAAATGGTCTCGCGCCCGAACGCGCTGATCGTGAGCGACGAGCTCGGCAACGTGCGTCATCCCGGAGCACTCGTGGACCTCGCCGAACAGGATGAGGCCGGAAGCTTCAGGCGCACGATCATCAAGACCGCGGACCCGGATCGCTACGGCATTCGCATCGGCGACTATTTCCTCTGACGTGCTGAGCAAACGATTCGCCTCGTTGCGCGCGGCGGGCCGCCGGGCGCTGGTCTGTTACGTGACCGCGGGCCACCCGGATCGCGCGCGGTGCCTCGACCTGATGCGCGGTCTCGCGGACGCGGGCGCAGACGTACTCGAAATCGGCGTGCCGTTCTCGGATCCCGTGGCCGACGGTCCCGTCATCCAGGCCAGTTCGCAGCAGGCGCTCGAGCAGGGAATGACGCTCGACGGCGCGCTCGGGCTCGTGGCCGAGGCGAAGCTCGATATCCCCGTAGTGCTCTTCTCGTACCTGAATCCGATCATCGCCGCTGGCCCGCGGGTCCTCGAGCGGGCGCATGACGCCGGCGTGAGCGGAGTGCTCGTGACCGACCTGCCGGTCGGCGCCGACGCGGAACGCGAGGCCTGGTTCGGCGCGGGCCCGCTCGACTTCGTTCGCCTCGTCGCACCTACCACGCCCCGCGACCGGATGGCGGAGATCGCGAGGCACGGACGGGGGTTCGTATACCTCATCAGCCGGCTCGGCGTGACCGGAATGCACGCCGAACTCGCATCGACGCTGCCGGCGTCCATCGCGACGCTGCGATCGGTCTGCTCACTCCCGATCTGCGTGGGCTTCGGCATCTCGACACCCGAGCATGCGCGCACGGTGGGGGCGCTCGCGGACGGCATCGTCGTCGGCAGCGCGATCGTGCAGGCCGCCGGCCGAAGCGTGAGCGAGGCGGCCGCGCTCACCCGTACCCTGCGCGCGGCGCTCGACGAGGCACGGTGATCTCGCGCCTCGTGGCACTGTACGCGCGGCTCATGCCGCTGGCCGGAACGGTGCTGCTGTTCGTGGGATCGTATTACGACGCGAGCTGGCGGGGACACGGCTGGGCGTTCCACGCGGCGATGTTCGTTGCCCTGGCCGGCGCCACGATCGGGTTCCGGAGGTTCCAGCTCCCCATCACGAAGTACGCCGCGGTCAACCTGCTGGGGATCGTCGCGACGGGCGGCGCGCTCATGGCGGGGCCGTCCACCGCGGCCGTCGCGCTCTTCGTCGGCCTGATGACGTGCGACACGCTGCTGCTCGGCAAGAGCGTGAACGTCGCGTGGATCAACGCGGGGCGCGAGTCGCTCGCGCTGTTCGCCGCGTACGGATTCTATGCGTGGGCGGCGGTCACCATCGACCCGGCCAATCCCGCCGCGACGGGGCCGGAGTTCATCCCGGCGATGACGCTGTTCTTCGTCATGCATTTCGTGCTGAGCCGCGGGCTGCTCTATTTCTCGCTCCTCGTGCGTGGGAAGCTGCTGCCCGACGAGCGCTCACTCCTCCTGCGCTACGAAGTGCTCTCGTACGGCGCGGGCGCGGCCGGCGTCTCCGTGCTCGTCGGCGCGCTGCAGCTGGTCGGCGTCGCGAGCAGCGCGGTCGTCGCGCTGGTGCTCGGCTTCGGCGGCTTGCTCTTCAAGCGCATCATCGAGGAGTCGATCGCCGCCGAGGAACTCAACACGATCCTGGCGATGGAGCAGATCGTCTCGAGCGATCGCGGTCTCGCCGATGCGATCTGGCGCATCGAATCGCTTGCGCACCGCCTCGTGGACTGGCGCACACTGCGCATCACGCGCACGGAAGGCGACCGCGAACTCGTGATCTACCGCGGGGGCGAGGGACTCCTGCCGCTTCCCGCGACAGCGGATCCCTACGGCGCCACTCTGCGCGCGCTCGCGATCGATGACGTCGAACCCGTCATCGTGCTCGACGCCGCACGAGACGCACGCGTGGACCGCCCCAAACCCGACGTGCGCTCGGCCGTCACGATTCGCCTGCGCTTCGGCGATCGCGTCATGGGCGTGCTCGAGCTGGAGCATCACAAGCCGAACGCCTACGGCCCGAAGGAAGCAATGCTCGTGCGCCGCTTCGCCAACCAGCTGGCGACGACGCTGCACATCCACGACCTCCGGAATCCGCTGCTCGACACCGTCTCGCGCATCACGCGCGAGCTCGAGACGCTGACCGAGTCGGCGCGCACGCTGCGGGGCGGCGGCGAGGCGGTCGCACGCACCGTCGCGGGAATCACACGCGGAATTTCGGAGGAGGCGGAGCAGGTCCAGTCGAGCCTCGAGATGACGCAGGCGCTGCTCGAGGCGACGGGACGGGTCGTGAGCGACGCGCGCGACGCCGCGGGCGCGAGCCGAAGCGCGACGGACATCGCCGTGACGAACCGCGAGAAGATCGGAACGGCGATCGAGCGGCTGGTCGCGGCGAAGAAGTTCGTGGGCGAGAGCGCCGGGCAGATCGACGCGCTCGCCAAGAGCACGCGCCGCATCACCGACTTCATCGCGATCATCTCGCAGATCGCCGACCAGACCAACCTGCTCGCGCTGAACGCGGCGATCGAGGCGGCGCGAGCGGGCGTGGAAGGGCGCGGGTTCGCCGTCGTCGCCGAGGAAGTGCGCGCGCTCGCGGAAGAGAGCCGGCGCGCGAGCGACGAGGCCGGTGAGATCCTGTTCCGCTTCGAGGCACAGATGCGCAGCGTCGCACAGCAGATGTCGAGCGGACAGGCGCTGGTGTCCGACGTGGAGCAGCTCTCCGAATCCTCCCGGGGCGCCCTCGAGCAGATCGTGCAGTCCACGGCGCAGAGCGCCCAGAGCGCGCAGCGCATCGCGGTCACGTCGAGCGAACAGCAGAACGAGTTTACGGTGCTGCTCGATCGCGTCGCGCGCGTGTCGGAGATCGCGGGCCGCAACCGCATCGGAGCCGAGGACGTGACCTCGAGCGCCGTCGACCAGGCGGAAGCGCTGCGCGGCCTCGAGGGCGCGATCAACGGATTGCGCGAGATCGTGACGAGCCTCAACGACCTCGCGCACCGCATCACCAACGTCGCCTGATGGAACCCGCCGCGCTGCAGCTCCCCTCGTGGGCGCAAGTCAGCGAGAAGCGCCGCGCGCACATCGCCCGCGTCACGGCGCTGCTCGACCGGTGGGCCGCGGAGATGTCGCTGACGTCCGGCGAAGCACAGGCCTGGCACGACGCCGGCCGCCTGCACGACGCGCTGCGCGACGCGCCCGAGGCGGAGTTGCGCCAGATGGTTCGCGGTACCGCGTTCGCCGATTCCCCCGCCGGCGTGCTGCACGGACCCGCCGCCGCCGCGCGTCTCGAGCGAGAGGGTGAGACGCGTACCGGAGTCCTGCTCGCGGTGCGCTGGCATACCGTCGGCAACGCCGCGTGGGATCAGACGGGGCGGGCGCTCTTCATGGCGGATTTTCTCGAGCCCGGCCGCGGATTCCTGCGGCACGACCGCGGCTTTCTCTCCTCGCTCCTGCCGCGCGACTTCGATGGCGTGTTCCGCCAGGTCGTGCGCATGCGCCTCGAGTGGACGCTGAGGGAAGGGAAGCCGCTCTTTCCCGAGAGCATCGTGCTCTGGAACTCGGTCAGCGGAGCGTGAACGGCCGCGTGCGGGGACGCAAGAAGATCGGGCGCTGGATCGTGCTCATCGCGGCGCTCCTCATCGCGTGCGGGGCGATCGCGAGACTCTACCTGCGCTCGGGGCCGCGGCTGCGCGCGTCGAAGCGCGCCGTCGAGCACGTCGTTCCCGCCGGAGCGCACATCAGGGTGGAGGTGCTCAACGCGACGGACACGAAGGGTCTCGCGCGGCGCGCGATGCTCGTGCTGCGCGACGCGGGATTCGACGTGGTCTTCTTCGGCAACTCGAGCGAGCGCGCCGACACCACGCGCATCCTCGATCGCGCGGGTCACGCCGCCTGGGCCGCCCTCGCCGCCCAGGCGATGGGTCGCGCGCACATCGAGCAGCAGCCCGACAGCTCGCGCTTCCTCGACCTGACCGTCCTAGTCGGCCGGAACTGGACGCCGCCGCTGGAGCCGCTCTACCCGTAGCTGGCCGCACGCCGCCGCGATATCCACACCGCGGCTCTTCCGGATCGCCACTTCCACGCCGTGCGAGCGCAGCTGCCGCGCGAACGCCCCGATCGCCTCCCGCGAAGTCGGGACGAACCCCATGGCACCGCCCGGATGCAGCGGAATCAGGTTCACGAACGCCCTGCAGCGGCGCGCGAGCGCGGCGAGTTCGGTCGCGATCGCCGGCGTGTCGTTCACGCCGCCGAGCATCACGTACTCGAACGTCACGCGACGGTCGAATGCCGCGGCCGCGTCAATCACGTCGCCGAGGGGGAACTTCGTGTTCACCGGCATGAGCGTCGCGCGCAGCGCGTCGGTCGGCGCATGCACCGAGATCGCCAGCCGGAACTGTTCCTTCCGCGCGGCCAGCGCCTCGATCCCGGGGAGCCATCCGACCGTCGACACGGTGATGTGGCGCGCGCCGATGCCGAATCCCCTGGGATCGTTCAGGATCGTGAGCGTCGTGTCCACGGATTTCCAATTCATGAGCGGCTCGCCCATTCCCATGAACACGACGTTCGTCGCGAAGAGCGGCGGACTGAGCATCGCCAGCTCCCGCACCTGACCCGCGATCTCATGCGGCGCGAGGTTCCGTGCGAAACCCATCGCGCCGGTCGCGCAAAAGGAGCACTGGAGCGCGCAGCCCGCCTGCGACGACACGCAGAAGGTCATGCGGTCGCCGTCGGGGATTGCGACGGTCTCGATCGCCTGTCCGTCGTGCATCGTGAAGAGAAATTTTCGCGTGCCGTCGGAGGATTGCTGCTCGGTGGCGAGCGCGAGGCGCGGCATGTCGAAGTGCTCCGCGAGGAGCACGCGGAAGCCCTTCGGGAGGTCCGTCATGTCTTCGAACGTCGCGGCGGGAACACTCCCCCACAGTCGGCGTGCAGCCTGGCTCCCCCGGTACGCGGGCACGCCGTGCGATTCCGCGAACGCGCGAAGCGCCGACTCCGCCTCCGCGGGCGTCAGGTCGAGCAGGTTGGTACGCGCGGCGGCCGTCATTTGAGAAGCGAACTGAGCGAGAATTGATACGTGGGCGCGAGTCCGTTCACGCCGTCTTCGCGTGCCACGCCGATGTTGTATCCGGCATAGTGCAGCACGATGCCGAGCCGCACGCGGAAGTTCGAGCCGCCGTAAATGTCCGTCTGCACCGGTCCGCCGCGCACCTCCCAGTCGTCCCAGCGGGCGCTTGCGAACAGGTAGTGTTCGGTGAAGAGGCTCTGCGCCACCTGCAGCGAGTAGCCGACACGAACGCCGTGCACGCTGTCCGGGCCGGCCACGCGGGCGTCCGCGCCGAACAACCAGCTCGCCCGCTCGCTGGCGGCCGCCCCCGGACTCAGGAGAAAGCTCGACGCGCCAATCCGCACGTCGAAGCGCGTGAGATGCTCCGCGATCACGCCGGCGTCCACCGATACCGCGCTGCGGCTCACGTCATCGAGCGACCCGTTCCGCTCACGGACCGCGACGCCCACACTCAGGTTCGGCGTGAGACGGCGAGCGGCCGCGAGGGAGATCACCGTCGTGCCGTACGGGACCGGATTGCCGATGCTCTGCGGGTCGGTATCGGTTCGAAGGATGTTCGAGACCGACGCACGCGTGACGCTCAACCCGAACGTCGTGCGTCGCCACTCCGCGGCTACGGAGAACAGTTGCGCCGCCACGGCGATGTCCGAGGGTGCGTTCATCGCCGCAGCCGATAGGCGCCAATGGAACCCGTCGGGCAGCAGGGCGGTGGCGGGATTCCACAGGCCGGTTCCCGCCGTGGTGCCGAGCGCCGGCGCCTCCGCCGTCAGTCCGACCGGGAAGGTCAAGAGGTCCCGTCCCGGGATTTCACCGGACTGCCCCCATGCGGCCAAGGGGCTGAGGGTGAGGACAGTGAACACTATACGCCGCATTGAGTTAAGTTAGTTGGTCTATAGTAGTTTGGGCAACCCTTCGACTACCACCAAGTGTCTGTGCTGCTTATATTTAACGCTCTTTCACGCCCTTGGAGCTTTCCCTGCTGCTCAGCGAGCTGCTTTCAACGGAGCGCGTACGCGTTCCGCTCGGCAGCCACTCCAAAGCCGAACTTCTGCGCGAACTCGTCCGTCTGGCCGTCGGCGATGCCGACGAGACTACCGTCGGCGGCATTCTTGACGCCGTCGAGGCACGCGAGAGCCAGGTGAGCACGGCATTGGGCGGAGGGCTGGCCGTGCCGCACGGCCGGACCGATCTCGTGCCGGAGCTGCGCATCGCCGCCGGAATCGTGGGTGAAGTCCCGGATTACGTCGCCCTCGACGGTTCGTCCGTGCGGGTCGCGTTCCTCGTGCTCACCCCTGCGGCGGCGAGCGGCCTGCATGTGAAGCTGCTCTCGCGCATCGCGCGGCTCATGCACAATCCCGAGTCGCGCGACGCGCTGCTGGCCTCGGCGTCCGCCGACGAGTTCATGCGCGTGATCCACGGTGCCGAAGCGGCGTGAACTCCCCCTGCATTCGCCGTAGTCCCTTCGCCTTTCCCACTGCCGGCGCGCCGCGCCGCGAGTCTCCGACGTGACCGCTCCTTCAAACAGCTCCCCGTTCGCCACTTCGCTGCGCACGCACTTGGCCGGATCGCTCCGCGCCGCGGACGCGCTCACGCACGTTCGCCTCGGCGGATGGGTGCATCGCTCGCGGAATCTCGGCGGAATCGTCTTTCTGGACTTGCGCGACCGCGAGGGCATCGTGCAGGTGTCGTTCGGCACGGACTGGTCGAGCGCCGAGTGCATCGCGCTCGCCGCGGCGGTCGGCGTGGAGAGCGTGGTGATGATCGAGGGCACGGTGGTGGCTCGCACGGCTGCCACCCGCAACGCGGAGATGGGAAGCGGCGACATCGAAGTGCGTGCGACGGTGATCGAGGTCGTCGGTCCGGCCGCGACGCCGGCCATTCCCGTCGCGCGCGGCAAGGGCGAGAAGCTGCCCTCCGAGGAACTCCGCCTGCGGCATCGCTATCTCGACCTGCGGCGTGCAGAACTGCAGCAGAGCCTCATGCTTCGGCATCGGCTCCTGCAGGTGACGCGCCGTTACCTGAGCGAGCGCGGGTACCTCGAACTCGAGACGCCGATCCTCACGAAGCCGACGCCGGAGGGCGCGCGCGACTACCTCGTTCCGAGCCGGGTGCACGCGGGCGAGTTCTACGCGCTGCCGCAGTCGCCGCAGATCTACAAGCAGCTGTTCATGATCAGCGGATTCGACCGCTACTTTCAGATCGCGCGCTGTTTCCGCGACGAGGACCTGCGCGCCGACCGCCAGCCCGAGTTCACGCAGATCGACATCGAGGCGTCGTTCGTGCAGCGCGATGACATCCTCGCGCTCGCGGAGGGACTCATCGGCGCGCTCTGGCGCGAGGCCGGTCACGAGATCCCCGCGCACTTCGAGCGCATGACGTACGAGACCGCGATGGAGAAGTACGGCTGCGATCGACCCGACCTGCGTTACGGCCTCGAAATCCTCGATTTCAGCACGCTGTTCGACGGGGCGGACTTCGGCATCACGCGCGCCGCAATCGCCGCCGGCGGCCGTGTGCGCGGCATCGCCGTGCCGGGCGCGGGCTCGTGGAGCCGCAAGCAGGTGGACGAACTCGAAGCGATCGCGAAGGGCGCCGGCGCGCTCGGGTTGCTCCGCGTGAAGAAGGCGGACGGGAAATATGAGGGGCCGGTCGCGAAGTTCCTTTCGGCCGAGGCGCAGAACGCGCTCGCGCTCGAGGAAGGGGCGCTGGCGCTGTTTGTCGCGGGCGCCGATCGCATCACGAGCCCTGCACTCGGTCGCGTCCGGCAGGAATGCGCCGTTCGGCTGGGGCTCGTGGACGAGAAGGTTCGGCGCTTCCTGATCGTGACCGACTTCCCGATGTTCGATCGCGATCCCGAGACGGGCGCGCTCGGGGCGGTGCATCATCCGTTCACCGCGCCGAATCCCGAGGACATGGCGGCGCATCCGGGCGAACCGCATCGCTGGCGCGCGCTCGCATACGACGTGGTGCTCAATGGCCTGGAGCTCGGCGGCGGCAGCATTCGCACGCACGACTCCGGCATGCAGTCGCGCATGTTCGCGCTGCTCGGCATCGGCGATCCCGCGGAACAGGAGCGCCGGTTCGGATTCCTGCTCGAGGGACTTCGCGCGGGCGCGCCGCCGCACGGGGGCATCGCGTTCGGCGTCGATCGCATCGCGATGCTGCTGTCGGGCGCCACTTCGCTTCGCGACGTCATCGCGTTCCCGAAGACGACGACGGCGCGCGCCCTGTTCGAGGGTGCGCCGACGCAAGTCTCACCGGAAGAGATGAGCGCCCTGCACCTCAGGCCGGAGGGCGCATGACGGCCGACGGCACGATGTCCGGCGCCAGCCTCGGTGAATCCGTCACGATGCGTCTCTCGACCGAAGGCGCCGACCTGCTGACGCTCGCGGGCGTGTCGGACGCGAACCTGCTCGAGCTGCAGAAGCTGTTCCCGGTGCGCGTCACGCTGCGCGCCGACGCGATGGCGATCGCCGGCGCCGCCGACGTCGTGCAGCGGGCGCTGCCGGTTGCGCAGCGAATGATCGACGCGGCGAAGCAGCGCGCACCACTCGAGCCCGATGACGTGCTGCGCATGTCGCTGGAGAACGGACGAGACACGGGCAGCGGCGAGCGGATCGTCCTGCCGGGGGTCCGCAAGATCATCCAGCCGAAGACGTCGGGGCAGGCGGCGTACCTGCAGGCGATCGCCGACAACGACATCGTCGTCGGCATCGGGCCGGCGGGAACGGGGAAGACCTATCTCGCCGTCGCGGCGGCGGTCGACGCGCTGTCGCGCAAGCGGGTGAAGCGCATCGTGCTCGCGCGGCCGGCGGTCGAGGCAGGCGAGTCGCTCGGATTCCTTCCCGGCGACATGCAGGCCAAGGTCGATCCGTACCTGCGTCCCCTGTACGACGCCCTGGAGGACATGATGCCCGCCGAGCGCGTGGCGAAGTCGCTCGAGACCCGGGTGATCGAGATCGCTCCGCTCGCGTACATGCGCGGCCGCACCCTCGCGGATGCGTTCGTGATTCTCGACGAGGCGCAGAACGCCACGGCCCTGCAGATGAAGATGTTCCTCACGCGCCTCGGGGTGAACTCGCGCGCGGTCATCACGGGCGACAAGACGCAGGTCGATCTCCCGAAGCGGGAGGAGAGCGGCCTCGTGCAGATCGAGCGCATCCTGCCGGGAATCGAGGGGATCGCATTCCACTATCTGACGGACGCCGACGTGATCCGGCATCGACTGGTGCGCGACATCATCAGGGCCTACTCGGCCGCGGCCGACACGTGAGCGCACCGGTGAATGCACTCGTCGTCGCGGTATCCCGGCAGGGCGTCAGGCCGGCGATCGCGGAGAGCCGGCTTGCGGAGGCTGCACGAGTCGCCTTGCGCGCAGAAAAAGTGCGTCACGCGCTGATCTCCATCACGCTGGTCACGTCGCCGCGGATCGCCGCGCTCAATGGGAAGCACCTCAATCATCGCGGCCCCACCGATGTCATCTCGTTCGGCTTCTCGCGTGAGCGGGGCGGGCCGCTCGTGGCGGACATCTATATCGCTCCGGCGGTCGCGCGCGCGAACGCACGGCGGCTCGGCGTGGGGATCCGCGAGGAGCTGGTGCGCCTCGTGGTGCACGGCGTGCTGCACGCGCTCGGTCACGATCACCCGGAAGGCGCGGCGCGATTTCGCTCTCCGATGTGGCTCCGGCAGGAAGCGCTGGTCAAGCGCGCCATGCGACGCGCCATGCGACGCGCCATGCGACGCGCGGCGTGACGCTCGTCGCCGCGCTGCTCGCCACGCTGGCTGCCCTGACGGCCGCGCTGTGCGCCCTCGCCGACGGGGCGCTGCTCTCGATCGACGAGGACGCGCCGCCGGTATCGCCCGCGGTCGGCGGGCTCATCGGCCGCCGGGAATCCGCTCACCGCGCGCTCGCGTTCGGCCGGATCGTCGCCCAGCTGCTGGCGGGCGTCCTGAGCGCGGGCGCGCTCGTCTCGAGCGGCCTGCCGGCGGCGGACGTCGCGCCGCTCGTGCTGCTGGCCGGCGTCGTCGTCGTGGTCATCGCCGAGAGCGTCGCACGAACGGCGGGGGATTCACGGGGTGCGAGCGCGGTCGTATCGCTGGCGCCGTTCATCGGCGGCATCGAATGGACCATGCGGCCGGTGGTCGCGTTCGGCACGTGGTGCGACGCGTTGCTCAACCATCTCATTCCGTCCACCCCGCCGGACGACGAGGATCGCGAGGCCACGCTCGAGCAGTTCCGCGAGGTGGTCGAGGCGGAAGCCGACGTCACGCGCGACGAAGCCGTGCTCCTGCGCGGCGTCTTCTCGCTCGGGCACACGGAGGTGCAGGAGATCATGGTTCCTCGCGTGGACATCGTCGGGATCGATCGCGAGACGAGGTGGTCCGAAGTCGTCGACCGCGTGCGCAGCGCGCGCCATGCGCGCCTGGTCGTCTTCGACGGCACGCTCGACGAGATCGTCGGGATTCTCTACGCCAAGGACCTGCTGTCCGCCGTCATCGCCGACGCCGAGCCCGAGGCCGGCTGGCTCTCGCTGGTGCGCCCGGCGACGTTCATTCCCTCGGCCAAGAACGTCGACGCGCAGCTGCGCGAATTCAAGGTGAGCCATCAGCACATCGCGATCGTCGTGGACGAGTACGGCGGCACCGCGGGACTCGTGACGCTCGAAGACGCACTCGAGCTGATCGTCGGGGAGATCCGTGACGAGAACGACGTCGAGGCGCCGGATGTCAAGCGCGAGGACGACGACAAGTTCTGGGTCTCGGCGCGCGTGACCCTCGAGGACCTGAGCGAGATCACCGGACAGGATTTCACGCGCGAGGATGTCCAGACGGTGGGCGGATTGGTGTACGAGCTCGTCGGCAGCGTGCCGCGGGCCGGCGAGTCGCTCATCGTCGGGAACTTCAAGCTGGTCGTGGAGCGTGTCGTGCGGCGCCGCGTCGAGCGCGTGTACCTCAAACGGCTGCAGCCGGTCACGGAGGACGTTGCGTGACGACCTTCGCGCTGATCTTCCTGCTCGCACTACTGGTCGGCTGGCTCACGGCTGCGGCGACGGCCGTGCGCTCGGTGAGCCGCATCTGGCTTCGCCACTGGGTGGAACAGAAGCTGGCCGGAGCCGACGCCGCCGAGATCTATCTCGACCGGCCCCAGCGCTGGCTATTCGCCGCGGGAACCGGGATCGCGGCGACCGTCTTCGCCATGGGAGCGGTGATCGGCTTGCGCGAGCCCGTGCCCGGAGCGGTCGAGCAGATCATCGTCGCGCTGTTGCTGCTGACGGTCGTCGGTCAGCTCGTTCCGCGCGCGATTGCACGGCGCTGGGCCACACCGCTCGTGCCGCTGCTGATGCCGGTGCTGCGCCTCCTCGCTTGGGCTTTCGCGCCGCTGTTCGCCTTCGCCGGGATCTTCGCGCGATCGGTGCCCGCCCATGTGGAAGCGGAGCACGATGGGCGGGAGTCACTCGAGGACCTGCTGCGCGAGGGCGAGCTCGAAGGAGTCGGCGAGGCGTCGGAGAGCGCGATCATCAGCGGCGTGGTCGAGTTCGGCGAGAAGCTCGCGCTCGAGGCCATGACGCTTCGCGATGACATCATCGCCGTCGAGCGCACCGTGCCGGCCTCCGAGATCGCGCGCGTCATTTCGCAGTCGAAGTACAGCCGCATCCCGGTGTACGATCGCGACCTCGATCACGTCGTCGGACTCGTGCACTCGTTCGACGTGCTCGCGCATCCCGAACGCCCGGTGGAGTCGCTGCGTCGGGTGGCGCTGGTGCGCGCCGCCACGCCCTGCCACGAGCTGATGCGCCGCATGCTTCGCGAGCACGTCCATCTGGCGATCATTCAGGGTGTCCTTGGTGAGACGCTCGGACTCGTGACGCTCGAGGACCTGGTCGAGGAACTGGTCGGCGACATCAGCGATGAACACGATGAACCCCAGACGGTGACTCCGTGAGCGCACTCGCCCTTCCCGAATCGGCGTCGTCCGGCCTCCGCGCGCTGAGCGCCGATTTCGGCGCCGGCTCCAAGGCCGCGCTGGCACGGGCCGTGAGCATCGTCGAGAACCAGCGGGCGGGCAGTGACGTGCTGCTCGCGGCGATGCACCGGCACATCGGCCGCGCGCATCGCATCGGGATGACCGGCCCGCCGGGGGCGGGCAAGAGCACGCTCACCACGTGGCTCGCCGCCGAGCTGCGCAAGGCGGGACTCACCGTCGGCATCATCGCGGTGGATCCGACCTCGCCGTTCACCGGCGGCGCGCTGCTCGGCGATCGCGTGCGAATGGACTCCGTCGCCCTCGATCCGGGCGTGTTCATTCGCTCGATGGCGACGCGGGGGTCGCTCGGCGGACTCGCCGCCGCGACGCGCGAGGTGTGCGACGTGCTCGACGCGTTCGGCATCGATCGCATCCTGGTTGAGACGGTCGGCGTCGGCCAGAGCGAACTCGACATCGCGCGCACCGTCGACACCAGCGTCGTGGTGCTCACGCCGGAATCCGGCGACTCGATCCAGACGCTGAAGGCGGGCCTCATGGAGATCGCCGACCTGTTCGTCGTGAACAAGGCCGATCGCCCCGGGGCGGACCGCCTGCGCAACGATCTCGAGCTCATGCTCGGCCTTCGCAGCGGCGCCGTGACCGGTGACGCGTCCGGTCATCACGGCGTCGACTTCAAGGCGGCAATGAACCCCGCGAAGGCGGCCCGGGCATTCGCGAAGGGCGACGACGACGCGAGGTGGACCCCGTCGGTGCTGCGCTGCGTCGGCACGACCGGCGAGGGCGTGCCGGAACTGCTGGGCGCCCTCGACCGTCATTTTGGCTATCTTGAACGGAGCGGCGCGCTCGTCTCGAGGCGGCGCGCGCGGCTTCGCGAGCGCGTGGTGGATGTGGCGGAACAGCGGGTGCGTCGCCGGCTCTGGACCGACGCTGCCACCGCCGCGTGGATCGACGAGCGGATTCCGGAGCTGGAGTCCGGGGCGACCACGCCGTATGCCGTGGCTGACGCGCTGCTCGCGCGCAGCGGCGAACTCCTGGCTGGAGCGAACACACGATGACGAAGATCACCGAACGCGTCGTACCCGAGCACGGGCACGACGTGGATACGGCCGCGACCCTCGCGGCGATGCAGGAGGAGCTCGACCGGCTCCGCCGCGAAGTGGCCACGTGGCACGCGACCTTCGACCGCTCGCCCAAGCGCGACATCGCGTTCACGAATTCCGCCGGCGACGTCGCACCGTTGTATTCCGCGATGGATCTCGAGGGATCGGCCGGGTCCGCATTCGAAGTGCCGGGGACGTATCCGTTCACTCGCGGCATTCACGCCAGCGGATATCGCGGGCGGCTGTGGACGATGCGCCAGTTCGCCGGCTTCGGCTCCGCCAAGGAGACCAACGAGCGCTACAAGTTCCTCCTCGCGCACGGCACCACCGGGCTCTCGGTGGCGTTCGACTTCCCGACACTGATGGGCTACGACTCCGATCACGTGCGGTCGGAAGGCGAGGTGGGGAAGTGCGGCGTCGCAATCAGCTCGCTCGCCGACATGGAGACGCTGTTCGCCGGTATCCCCCTCGGCGACGTCTCCACGTCGATGACGATCAACGGGCCGGCAATCATCCTCTGGTGCTTCTACATCGCAGCCGCGGAAAAACAGGGCGTGCGCGCGGAGAAGCTGCGCGGCACGGTGCAGAACGACATCCTGAAGGAGTACATGGCGCAGCACGCCTGGTGCTTCCCGATCGAGCCGGCGCTGCGACTGATCGTCGACATGTTCGAGTGGGGCTCCGCGCACGCGCCGCAGTGGAACACCATCTCGATCTCCGGCTACCACATTCGCGAAGCGGGAGCGACGGCCGCGCAGGAACTCGCCTTCACGCTCGCCGATGGTTTCACCTACGTCGAGCGCGGCATCGCGCGGGGACTGAAGGTGGACGACTTCGCGCCGCGCCTCTCGTTCTTCTGGGACATCCACAACGACTTCTTCGAGGAGATCGCCAAGCTGCGCGCCGCACGCCGCATCTGGGCGCGGCACCTGAAAGAACGTTACGGAGCAAAGGACCAGCGTTCGTGGATGATGCGGTTCCACTCGCAGACGGCCGGCGTCACGCTCACCGCGCAGCAGCCGATGAACAACATCGTGCGCGTGGCCTACCAGGCGATGGCGGCGGTGCTCGGCGGTACGCAGTCGCTGCACACTAACTCGATGGACGAGACGCTCGCACTGCCAACGGAGCACGCCGTGCAGGTCGCGCTGCGCACGCAGCAGGTGCTCGCGTTCGAGAGCGGCGTGCCGAACGTGATCGATCCGCTCGGCGGCTCATACTATCTGGAGAAGCTCACGGACGACCTCGAACAGCAGGCGGAGGCGATGTTCGCCGACATCGGCACACAGGGCGGCGTAGTCCGCGGTCTCGAGACCGGCTGGTTCCAGCGCAAGATCTCCGAAAGCGCCTCGCGCCAGCAGTGGGAGATCGAGCAGCACCGCCGCCTGGTCGTGGGCGTCAACGAGTTCGTGACCGAAGAGGACGCGCTCTCGATCCCGCTGCTGAAGATCGACGAACAGGCGGCCCGGGATCAGGCGGCCGCGCTCGCGAAGCTCCGCACGACGCGCGACAGCGCGCTCTGCGAGCGGAACATCGCCGCGCTCCGCACGGCCGCAGCCGGCGACACGAACGTCGTGCCGTTCATCCTCGACTGCGCGCGCTCGTATTGCACGCTCTATGAGATTCGCGCGGCTCTCGAGAGCGTGTTCGGCGCGTACAGGGAGCCGGTGTTCTTCTGATGGAATGGTGGCGCGACTATTTCGACGCGCAGTACCTGCTCGAGTACGAGCCGATCTTCGCGCCCGAGCTCGACCGGCGCGACGTGGCGCGGATCATGGACGTGCTCGGGCTTCCGTCGGACTCGCGGATCCTCGACGTGCCGTGCGGCCAGGGGCGACACGCGCACCTGCTCGCGGAGGCCGGATTCGACGTCACCGGTCTCGATTACTCCACCGAGCTCCTGAAGCGCGCGAAGGCCCGCGGCACCGGCACGCATCTCCGCTACGAGCGTGGCGAGATGCGCACGCTGCCGAAGAAATGGAGCGGTCGTTTTGATGCCGTGCTCAATCTCTTCACGAGCTTCGGATTCTTCACGCATCCGAGCGACGACGCGAAGGTCATCCGGGAATTCGCGCGCGTGCTCAAACCCGGCGGCGTGCTGCTCTGGCACGGCGGCAGCCGCGACGGCGTGGTGCGGGCTTTCATCACGCGCGATTGGTGGACCTCGAAGGACGGCACCATGATCGGCCACGAGCGCAGCTTCGATCCGCTCTCGGGGGTGCTCACGGTGCACACGACGGTGAAAGGGCAGCGGAAGGCAGTGGAGCGCGAGCACAAGATTCGATTGTACACCGCCACGCGCATTGCCGAGATCTGCGCCGACGCCGGGCTGATCGTGGAGCAGGCGTGGGACGGATGGCGCGACCGACCGCTGGGGCGGAAGTCGAGCGAGATGCTGTTGCTGGCGAGAAAAGAGGATTGAGGGGCGAGCGAAACGGCCGACGTCGGCCGTTTTACTTAGCCCTCATCATTCGACCCTTGACGTATCAAGAATTCTCGATACGTTCAATTCATGCCCGCCTCGACATCGCTCGACACCACCCAAGCCGCCCGCTGGTTCCACGCGCTCTCCGACGAGACGCGCCTGGAAATCATCGAGCGGCTGCTCGGCGGGGAGCGCTGCGTCTGCGAGTTGACCGACCTCATGGACGCCGCGCAGAGCCGGCTTTCATTCCACCTCAAGACCCTCAAGGACGCCGACATCGTGACGGATCGTCGCGAAGGCCGCTGGGTCTACTACACGCTGAATCGCGCGACGCTCGATGAGATCGAGACGCTGCTCGGTTCACTCAAGCGTACCGAGCGCACCGCGGCGCGCTCCATCACATGCTGCGGCTGAAGTTTTTTTTGCCCGAATACATCAACTTTTATTGTTCACTTCGAGAGGAATCCAATGACGACGAATCAGGGTGAGGCCCTTCGGGAAGTAGTCCGCGAGAAATACGGCGCCGCGGCGACACGGGTCGCGGACGGCCAGACGGCAGTCTCCGCGTGCGGATCGAGCGGGTGCTGCGGTTCGACGACCGCGGCGTGGGATCCGATCACGTCGGATCTCTATGAAGCGGGCCAGACGAATGGCATTCCGGCCGAAGCGCTGCTCGCGTCGCTCGGGTGCGGCAATCCAACCATGCTCGCGGCGCTCAAAGAGGGAGAGGTCGTTCTCGACCTTGGGTCCGGCGGCGGGATCGACGTCCTGCTCTCTGCCAAGCGCGTCGGCCCCACGGGCAAGGCTTACGGACTCGACATGACCGACGAGATGCTCGCGCTCGCGAACGAGAACAAGCGCAGGGCGGGCGCAACGAACGTCGAGTTCCTGAAGGGAGAGATCGAGCATATCCCACTCCCCGACAACTCCGTCGACGTGATCATCTCGAACTGCGTCGTGAACCTCTCGGGCGACAAACGCCGCGTGATTCAGGAATCGTTCCGCGTGCTGAAGCCGGGCGGTCGATTCGCGATCTCCGACGTGGTCGTGCGCGGCGCAGTACCCGATAACGTGCGCAAGAACATGGAGCTGTGGATCGGCTGCGTGGCCGGCGCGCTCGAGGAGAAGGAGTTCATCTCGCTGCTGTCGGAGGCGGGATTCGAGCATGCTTCGATCGAGCCGACGCGTGTGTACGAAGCGAAAGACGCGGCCGCGTTTCTCGCGGGCACCGGACTCGACGTCGCCGCAATCGCACCCCAAATCGAGGGCAAGTTCATCAGCGCGTTCGTGCGCGGGACCAAGCCCGGTGCCGCCACGTCGTCACGCGCGTTGCCGACCGCGAAGGAATCCTGCTGCGGTCCCGACTGCGGCTGCTCCAAAACGTGACCGCTCGGGTGACCGGGGCGCCGGTCGTCAAGCAGCTTTCGACGCTCGATCGGTTCCTTCCGATCTGGATTTTCGCGGCGATGGCGCTCGGCTTGATTCTCGGCCGGGCGCTTCCCGGCCTCGGCGCAGTTCTGGACAGCGTTCGGATTACCGGCGTCTCGGTGCCGATCGCGATCGGCCTGCTCGCGATGATGTATCCCGTGCTCGCCAAGGTGAAATACGAGACCATCGGACAGCACATGGCCGACAGGAAGCTCATCGGCACCTCGCTGCTGCTCAACTGGGTGATCGGGCCCGTCGTCATGCTCGCGCTGGCGTGGCTGTTCCTGCCCGATCTCCCGGAGTATCGCAACGGGCTCGTCCTGATCGGGCTGGCCCGCTGCATCGCGATGGTGCTCATCTGGAATTCGCTCGCCTGCGGCTCGGGCGAGCTCGCCGCGGTTCTCGTCGCGCTCAACTCCGTATTCCAGATCCTGACGTACAGCGTGCTTGGCTGGCTTTTCCTCACGGTTGTGCCCGCGTGGTTCGGAGCAGAGACGGCGGTCGTGCATGTGACGATGTGGGCGATCGCGAAGAGCGTGCTGATCTTCCTCGGCATTCCGCTGCTCGCAGGCTATCT
>Ga0208587_1000083_pt1 | contig 47457 bp, 42 predicted proteins | sample NGESurdeep092012_7_FD_184472 | JGI IMG/M metagenome (GOLD analysis project Ga0208587, IMG submission 184472) | Arctic peat soil microbial communities from Barrow, Alaska - NGEE Surface sample 210 deep-092012 (SPAdes) | ecosystem: Environmental > Terrestrial > Soil > Wetlands > Peat ...
TAGGCAAAGAATATCCAGAATGCCTTGTTGCGCTGACGCCAATAAACCACCGTGTCCGCAAAGATGTCCTGGGCGATTTCCCTGTCGTTGGCGGAAAGTCCGAGCGTGTCGCTGGCATTGCGCAACAGCAGCACATATCCGTTTGCCTCATGCCACGACAGGTCGCACAGTGCGTCGGCCAGGGCATCCCAATTCGCGCCGAACTCGGGCGGAAATTTGGCCGCAACAGCCAGGGCATTGAGCAAATTCTGCTTGCCTTTGACGCCCTTGAGATCGGTATCGAACAGCGCAAAGCCGGCTGCTTCAGCCGCGCTGCGCAAGGTTTCCACACTGCATCCCAGCGTATAGCTGCCCGCTGCTTCCCGGTTGACCAGTTGTTTTGCCAATGTGTCGCCCAGTTGTTGTGTCCATGCGTCCATGGCTACTCCTGAATTCGTTTGAAAGTATTGTAATGATCGGCGGTGTAAAAATATTCGCCGGTTGCGCCGCTAATGATGCGGCGCGCACCGCGGTTACGCGAACCTGGTGTTTTCACGGTGTACTCGTGATAGTAACCACGAGTTCGTTTCGGCAACACTTGCTCGAAATTGCCGAACACCACACCATCGCGCGGGTAGGCGAACGGTCCGCCCTGCTTGATGGCGCGCAGCGTGTCGCGCCCCTCCGGCGGCAATTGGGCAACGCTGATTATCGCCAGATCGGCATGCGTACTTTGCGCTGCGTGGTGCGCATGTGCTTGTGCACCTGCAGGCAACCACAGCATCGCCGCCAACACCATCCACATCAAACGCAACATACGCGACACGCTTATTCCTTGGTCACTTCAGCCGTGGTTGTCACTTGCTGCCGCAGACGGATGTGCAGGTCGCGCAACTGCCGTTCATCCACCGCACTCGGGGCCTGGGTCAACAGACATTGAGCGCGCTGTGTTTTCGGGAAGGCGATCACGTCGCGGATGGATTCCGAGCCGGTCATCATCGCCACGATACGATCCAGGCCGAACGCCAGTCCGCCGTGCGGCGGCGCGCCGTATTGCAACGCGTCGAGCAGGAAGCCGAACTTGAGCTGCGCTTCTTCCGCGCCGATGTTGAGGGCGCGGAAAACCTGAGATTGCACCGCCTCCTGATGGATACGCACCGAGCCGCCGCCGATCTCCGAACCGTTCAGGGCGAGGTCGTATGCCTTGGCCAGACACTTGCCCGGATCGCTTTCCAGCAGCGCAAGGTGCGCGTCCTTTGGTGCGGTGAACGGGTGATGACAGGCGTTCCAGCGCTTGGCCTCCTCGTCGTATTCGAACATCGGGAAATCCACCACCCACAGCGGTTCCCATGCCTTGCCGTTGGTGTAACCCTTGTCGTGGCCGATCTTGCTGCGCAACGCGCCGAGCGCGTCGTTGACGATTTTTTCCTTGTCCGCGCCGAAGAAAATGATGTCGCCGTTCGCGGCACCTGTTCGGGCGATGATGGTCTTCAATGCAGCCTCGTGCAGGTTCTTCACGATAGGCGACTGCAAGCCGGTTTCGTTGAGTTGCGTGATGTCGTTGACTTTGATGTAAGCCAGGCCCTTCGCGCCGTAGATGCCGACGAACTTGGTGTACTCGTCGATCTCGCCGCGCGAGAACGCGCCGCCGCCCGGCACGCGCAACGCCGCGACGCGGCCATTTTCAGAATTGGCCACACCGGCGAACACCTTGAACGCGACATCCTTGACCGTATCTGTGACTTCGGTCAGCTCCAGCGTGACGCGCAGGTCGGGCTTGTCCGAACCGTAGCGCGCCATCGCCTCCGCATGAGTCATGCGCGGGAACGGATTCGGCAATTCCACATCCAGCGTTTCCTTGAACACGGTGCGTATCATCTCTTCCATCAGCGCGGTGATCTGCGTCTCATTCAGGAACGAAGTCTCAATATCCACCTGGGTGAATTCCGGCTGGCGGTCGGCGCGCAAGTCCTCGTCGCGGAAACACTTGGTGATCTGGTAATAGCGATCGAAACCCGCGACCATCAGCAACTGCTTGAACAACTGCGGCGATTGCGGCAGCGCGAAGAATTCGCCCGGATGCACGCGCGACGGCACCAGATAATCGCGCGCGCCTTCCGGTGTGGACTTGGTCAGCATCGGCGTTTCGATGTCGATGAAGCCGCGGCTGTCGAGGAAACGGCGGAACGCCATCGCCACCTTGTAGCGCAGCATCATGTTCTTCTGCATCTGCGGGCGGCGCAGGTCGATCACGCGATGGGTCAGACGCACCGTCTCGGACAGGTTCTCGTCATCCAGCTGGAACGGCGGGGTCAGCGCGGTGTTCAGCACCTCGATCTCGTCGCACAGGATTTCGATTTCGCCGCTGGTAATGTTGGCATTGGTCGCGCCTGCCGGACGGTGACGCACCTTGCCGGTGATGCGCAGCACGAACTCGTTGCGCACCGATTCGGCGATCTTGAACATCTCGGCGCGATCCGGATCGCAGACGATTTGCGCCATACCCTCGCGGTCGCGCAGGTCGATGAAGATCACCCCGCCATGATCGCGGCGGCGATGCGCCCAGCCGCACAGGCTGACGGTTTGATCGAGTTGGTCGGTGTTGAGCAGTCCGCAATAATGAGTTCGCATGGTTCAGTTTCGAAGAAAATACAAAATTAGTTTGATTGTGGATTGGGTGTGTGGACGCGATGCTTCCCGGCTTCGGAATCCGCCGCCACACCCATCGAAACGATGGAGCGCAACGCCACGTCCACCGTCATATCCAACTCGATGGTGTCTGCTTTGCGCACGAAGAAATAAAAACCGTTCACCGGACTCGGCGTGGTGGGAATGAACACCGCAACGTATTCATCCTCAAACTGGTCAATCACCTCGCCCGGCACACTGGTCTGAAACGCCAGCGACCATGCCTGCGGATGGGGATAGCGCACCAGCAGCACTTTGCGAAAGGAATTGCCTTCGCCGGACAACAAGGTGTCGCTGAACTGCTTCACGCCCTTGTAGATACTGTTCACGAAGGGAATGTGATGCAACACGGCTTCCCAGAGATGCAACAACTGCTGACCCAGTACATTGCGCACCAGCACGCCGGTCAGTCCAACGATGAGCAGCGTCAGGATGATGCCCCAGCCTGGAATATGAATACCCAGCAACCTGTCAGGATGCCAGGCTGCCGGTAACAGCAGCAAAGTCTTGTCCATCGTGCCTATGGTCAGATTCAACACCCACAAGGTGATGCCGAACGGAACCCAAACCAGCAGGCCGGTAATGAAATATTTTTTCATGTCTTAAGCAGTGCCACTGGTCACAGGAGAGGACGGAGTGCTTGCGGCAGGCACAGCAACCGCGTCAGGCTTGGCATCGGACTTCTTGGCGCCGCCCTTGAAATCGGTAACGTAATAGCCGTTGCCCTTCAACTGAAACCCGGCAGCAGTCAATTGTTTGGAAAAAGTCTCTTTGCCGCATTCAGGGCAATTGCTGAGCGGCGCATCGCTCATTTTCTGCATCACATCTTTTTGGCAGCCGCAGCTGCTGCAACGGTAAGCATAAATAGGCATCGTATCTTCCTATCGGGTAATTTACAAAGGCGCGCATTATACCTGAGCGCAACGCATCAACGCAGCCTGGGTCGATAGTTTTCTGGGGTAGCGCACCAAAAAATAAAGCCGACTCGCGTCGGCTTTTCCTAAGAACTCCCAGCCTATTTGTTTAGAGCCAAAATAAACTTGACTAATTCCTTGACGACATCCTGTTTCTTGCCGGATGGATCCATGCCCGGCATGGGTGTAGTACCCCATACGCCACCGCCACCTTTAGAGACTTTGGTGATCAGCTTGGCTTCAGCGCCAGCATCGCCTTTGTATTTTTTAGAAACGTCCATCCATGCAGGTCCGACCACTTTCTTGTCAATTGTGTGACAAGCGGTGCAACCGTTCTTTTTAGCCAGATCCGGCATATCGGTTGCCATTGCACTACCGGCAACCATCAGTCCTGCCACTGCGATACCTACGATAATATGTTTCATGTTTTCTCCGATTTGGTTAGGGACACTCAAAATACTTGAAGGAAAAACTTGGTTAATATAAGGTTTCGCCTTCATTTTTGATTGTAAACAGCGCTTATGGTTCACGCAACTAAATGTAATCGGCACAAATAGTCAGTGAAATATGAATTGGCTGCATACAGACGCTTGAATCGCCGCCTTTATCATGGGAAAACAACAAATTGCCTGAATCTGTCCATGGTCGCATCTAGATGTCATCGTCAAAACCAAACCATCTCATTATATTTATTTCCATTTTCGGACTCAGCACAGGCCCGGTGGCAGGGCGCGAAGCGGACGTTTCCCGTTACCAGCACGTTATCCAGGCGACGCAATCGTGCGATTTGTGCCAAGCGAAAAGCCAGGTTGATGCTTTCAAATTCCAGCATGACCGGCGACTGCAAGGAATGCCACTCGTCAGAGGATGGCGACCCGGTGGTTCGTGTTGATGATAGAAAATTTGTCGATCCGTATGCCGGCAAATTAAAGATCGCTCCACCGCCCGAAGCCACTGCTTGGCAAACGAAGGCCCGCAGTAAACTGCCGAGACCAAGGCGTACTGGATAGGCAAGTACGAGGTCACCAATCTGCAATACTCTGCAATACAAACAATTCATCGATACCACCAATCGCAAGTCACCCTCCCATTTCCGCAACCGCACTTATCCGGAAGGCAAGGTAGACCATCCTGTGGTTTATGTCTCATGGTACGGTGCCCATGTGCCAATGGGCCGGCAAGCGCTTGCCGACCGAAGCGGAATGGGGAAAAGTTGCGCGCGGTCCTCAAGGATTAGAATATCCGTGGGGCAATGAATGGGATCCCCCAAAAAAACACCCTGTCTGAAAATCCCGATATACCCTATTCAGCAGTGGGATCCTTTCCAGGCGACAAGTCCGGCTATGGCGTTTACGATATGGCGGCCAATGTAACGGAGTGGGTTGCGGATTGGTATGATGCCTATCCCGGCGCACCGGCGTCCGACAATAAATCTATGGCAATCTCCAGCGTGTGGTACGCGGCGGAATGACGAGTTCCGCCCACTACGATTCACTCAGCGTGGTGTTCCGTACCGCCAAGCGTAACCATTTACGGCCATACACAGCGTGTTGATCGACGTGGGGTTCAGGTGCGCAAAAGACGTGAAATAATTTTAGCGGCCTGCCGTGCCGTACTTTGGCAATTCAACGACAGGCCGATTTTCCAGCACTTCGCAACAATTTCCGCCCCGACAAGCCGGTCCGTCACACGTTCCTTCCGCAAACCACACCCTTGGGCGCAAAGAAAGTATAATGCGCGCCACCCTGCGTCAAACCAATCAACGTAGCGGTCTATGTGTCACTTCCGATCTCTTCGATCACTTATTCGTCTGCCTTGATTGGTGCAGCTCTTGTGAGCTGCAGGCCGTCGCAGGAGCCCCGCTTTGTCAAATATTGAAATCACTTTCGCCAGCTTGAATCTGGCACAACCCCTGATGCGCGCGATTGCCGATGCGGGTTACACAACACCCACGCCAGTTCAGGCACAGGCGATCCCGCTGGTATTGGCCGGTGGCGATCTGCTGGCCGGAGCGCAAACCGGCACCGGCAAAACCGCAGGCTTCACGCTGCCGATCCTGCAGCTGCTCTCCGCGAAACCCGCTGCGAATCCTCGCCCCGGCCGGCCGCGCTGTCTGATTCTCGTCCCGACGCGCGAACTCGCCGCACAAGTGGAGCAATCGGTGCAGACCTATGGAAAATATCTGCCGCTGAAATCGATGGTGATGTTTGGCGGCGTGAACATCAATCCGCAGATGAAAGCATTGCGCGGGCAGTTGGATATCCTCGTGGCCACGCCCGGGCGGCTCCTCGACCACGTCGGGCAAAAAACGCTGGATCTGTCCGGCGTCGAAATCCTGGTTCTGGATGAAGCTGACCGCATGCTGGACATGGGCTTCATCCGCGACATCAAAAAGATCCTTGCGCTGCTGCCCAAACAGCGCCAGAACCTGCTGTTCTCGGCGACCTTCTCCGACGAGATCAAGACTCTTTCCGACGGACTGCTGCACAATCCCGGTTATGTCGAAGTGGCGCGCCGCAACTCCACTGTGGAACTGATAACACAAAGCGTCCATCTGGTACCGCAAAAGCTGAAGAGCCACCTGCTTTCACACCTGATCAAGCACAACGACTGGAAGCAGGTGCTGGTTTTCACCCGCACCAAACACGGTGCGAACCGGCTGACCGAAAAACTGATCGCGGACGGCATTCCCGCCGCCGCGATACACGGCAACAAGAGCCAGCCGGCGCGTACCAAAGCCTTGGCGCAATTCAAGGATGGCTCTTTGCCGGTGCTGGTTGCCACCGACATCGCCGCGCGCGGTCTGGATATCGATCAACTGCCGCATGTGGTGAATTTTGAATTGCCGAATGTGCCGGAAGATTACGTGCACCGCATCGGTCGTACCGGGCGTGCGGGCAGCAGCGGTGCTGCGATCTCACTGGTGGACAAGGAAGAATTACAGTTTCTCAGAGACATCGAACGATTGATCAAACGCGAGATTCCAGTAGTTGCGATAGACGGCTTTGTGCCGCCAACCCATATCGCCGAGGAGGCTCCGCGTCCTCCGCGCCAGGCACACGGACAAAGACGCAATAATCCGCCACGAGCCGCAGGCAATCCCAACCAGCCTGCGCGTGAGGGTCAGGGTCAAAGGCAAAAGCCACGCAACCCGCAACAGCGCGAACAGCAACCGCGCACCGAACAGCAACCAAGAAATAGCCAGCACCCAGCCAAGGCGCGCCCGCCACAAAAGACCGCCGAGCAACAACACTTGTCCGAGGCGGCACGTCATCAAGCCATGCCGCAACCCGCCTTGTTTTCGCCCAAGCCTGGTGTGCGCCGAGGCCGCTAAATCTGGCCAAGTGTCGAAAAATTTAGCAGAGTGACATCTACGGGCTGGAAATCTGCCCAGAATCTGGGACGCAATGCGGTTATTTTCCTACTCGTTGCTTGCGTGAATATACCGTCGACTTGCCGCCTACCGTCAAGGTAAGTCTGCCGCCGGCAAGCTGATAAGGAATCGCATTCGAGCTGTGTTTTCCGCTAAGCTGTATCAGCCCGCCGTTGGAAACCGCATAGTAGTATCTTTTACCCTTGAAGTTGATGGTTCCGTTGTCCTTGAACGTAATGGTCCCTTCCGTGCTGTACCATGTGCCTCTCAGGGATCTCTCCGCTTTAGTTATCATCCCGTGAGATCGTTGTGCGGCAAAGCCGGGATCGGATAGACCCACGAGCAAAAGCGCAGCAAGCATCAAAAAACAGCGGGAGAAAAACATGGTGGCCTCACAAATTCAATAATCCTGATATACGTTAAAATTCCCAGCATCGTTTGTCAACCCGATTGATTATGACGATTCCATTCGCCACTTCCCCGGCTCCAGCCCGCTCAGAGTCCACTCGCCGATGCGATAGCGTATCAGGCGCAACGTGGGGAATCCCAAAGCCGCGGTCATGCGCCGCACTTGGCGGTTCTTGCCTTCACGGATAGTCAGCTCCAGCCAACTGGTCGGAATGATTTTGCGCGACCTGATCGGCGGGTTGCGCGGCCACAGGCCGGAAGGTTCATCTATCACACGCGCCTCGGCTGGCTGGGTGGTGAAATCAGATAGCTTCATACCACGCCGCAATTGTTCCAGAGCGGCCTCATCCGCTACACCTTCCACTTGCACCCAATACGTCTTGGGCAGCTTATGCCTGGGATCGGTGATGCGGTGTTGCAACTGTCCGTCATCGGTCAGCACCAGCAGACCCTCGCTATCTGTGTCCAGCCGCCCGGCGGGATAAAAACCTGGAAGAGGGATATAATCCGCCAATGTCGGATGCAGACCACCGCGACTGAATTGGCAGATCACGCCAAACGGCTTGTTGAATAGCAGAATGCTTCCCATCGGAATTCCTGTTTATTTTTGAAACGATATTTTACTGCTTCTGCTACCTCTGAGAGCTAAACCATGCGTGCATATCCGGTTGTCTCCCAGAGCCACTACCGAATAGCGAGTCAAAGGTGATGCATGAGATTTGCCAGTTGTAGCGCGCTAAGCTCCCCATCTTAAGTTTTATGCCCAGTGGCAAAATTCATCTTTTTATAACGAAAAATCACCCGAATTCTAAGCGGCGTAAAAACCCCGACCGGCATTTCTAGAAAATCAGGTGGTTTATTAATGAGAACGAACTAAAGAGAAAAAACATGACAAGTCATAAAATTATTTACACGATGGTTGATGAAGCACCGGCACTGGCCACTTATTCTTTGCTTCCCATCGTTCAAGCCTTCACCAAGGCAGCCGGCGTTGCCGTCGAAACGAGGGATATTTCCCTGGCGGGTCGTATCCTCGCGAATTTTCCCGAAAACCTGACCGCGAGCCAGAAAATCGCTGATGATCTGACCGAATTGGGTGAGCTGACTCTCAAACCCGAGGCCAATATCATAAAACTGCCGAATATCAGCGCAACGCCCCCGCAACTGAAAGCGGCAATCAAAGAATTGCAGTCGCAGGGTTTCAACATCCCGGATTATCCTGAAGATCCTCAAAACGATGCTCAGAAAGCGATTAAAGCCCGCTACAGCAAAGTTCTCGGCAGTGCCGTCAACCCAGTACTGCGGGAAGGCAACTCAGACCGCCGAGCTGCGCTTTCAGTCAAGAAATTCGCACAAAAACATCCGCACAAGATGGGGGCATGGAGCGCCGACTCTAAGACCCATGTGGCACATATGAACGCTGCAGATTTCTATGGCAGCGAAAAGTCCGTGACCGTTTCAGAGGCCGGAAATGTGCGCATCGAGTTTGCAGGTAGTGATGGCAAAACGACAGTGCTGAAAGAAAAAATCCCGTTACAGAAAGGTGAAGTCATTGACGCTAGTGTCATGAGCCGCCGCGCCTTGCGCGCGTTCTACGAAGAACAGATGGAAGACGCCAAAAAACAGGGCGTGCTGTTGTCATTGCACCTCAAGGCCACCATGATGAAGATTTCCGATCCGATCATGTTCGGCCATGCCGTTACCGTATATTTCAAGGATGTTTTCGAGAAGCACGCGGCGGTGATCAAGGAATTGGCTGTCAACGTCAACAACGGCTTGGGGGATCTCTTGGCTAAGATCGCGAAGCTGCCCGAAGCGAAACGTGCCGAAATCGAAGCTGACATCCAGGCCACTTATAAAACCAGGCCGGAACTGGCGATGGTGAATTCAGACAAGGGCATCACGAATCTGCATGTGCCGAGCGATGTCATCGTCGATGCTTCCATGCCCGCCATGATTCGCGATTCGGGGAAAATGTGGGGAGTTGACAGCAAGTTGCACGATACCAAAGCGATGATCCCTGACCGCTGCTACGCTCGCATTTATCAGGTTGTCATAGAAGACTGCAAAAAACATGGTGCATTCGATCCAAAGACCATGGGCAGCGTTCCAAATGTCGGCCTGATGGCACAGCAGGCCGAGGAATACGGCTCCCATGACAAGACCTTTCAAATGAACGGTAACGGCACTGTCCGTGTCGTGGATACTTCTGGCAAAACGCTGCTGGAGCAGAAAGTTGAACAGGGCGACATCTTCCGCATGTGTCAGGCAAAAGATGCGTCTATTCAGGACTGGGTTAAGCTGGCCGTTGTGCGCGTGCGCGCCACCGGCGCCCCCGCTGTTTTCTGGCTGGACAAGAACCGGGCGCACGACGCACAGATCATTCAGAAAGCGGAGCGCTACCTCAAGGATCACGATACACAAGGTATGGACATTCGTATCATGACGCCCGAAGACGCTATGCAGCTCTCGATTGAACGCATCCGCGCAGGCAAGGATACCATCTCTGTCACCGGCAACATCCTGCGCGACTATCTCACCGACCTGTTCCCGATTCTTGAACTCGGCACCAGCGCAAAAATGCTGTCCATCGTACCGCTGATGAATGGCGGAGGTCTGTTCGAAACCGGTGCGGGCGGCTCGGCTCCAAAGCATGTCCAGCAGTTCCAGCAAGAAGGATATTTGCGCTGGGATTCTCTCGGTGAGTTTCTGGCTCTGGGGGCATCACTGGAACATCTTGGCCAGAAATTCAACAACGCCCGAGCTCAGGTGCTGGCCGAGACGCTTGATCAAGCCAACAGCAGAATTCTGGAAAACAACAAGTCCCCCGCCCGCAAGGTGGGTGAGATTGATAACCGGGGTAGCCATTTCTACCTTGCCCTTTATTGGGCACAGGCATTGGCCGCACAGACCAGGGATAAGGATATTCAGGCACGTTTCACAACCTTAGCGAAGACGCTGGCTGACAACGAGGCAAAGATCAATGCCGAATTGATTGCAGCCCAGGGAAAACCAGTGGATATGGGAGGGTATTATCATCCTGACTTCGAGAAGACATCAAAGGCCATGCGGCCCAGCGAAACATTGAATGCAGCGCTGGCCTCCATTGTTTAAAGATAATTGTGCTTGACCGGAGCGATTTGCGGTTTCCGAACGAAGCTGCCTGCGCAACCTGTCTTGAGCGCCCCCGATAGGGCGAAGGGCTCGTATGTATTCACTGCGGCTCGCATGGCGAGCCTTATCCGATTGCGGCCGAGACCGTCACCTACGATTTCGCGCGCTTGATGGAGGACGCAAAGCAAGTGTCATGCTCCGTATTCTGAGAAGCCGTAATCAACCACATGTAACTCGATGCAAGCAAACGAAAAAGCCCGGCACTTCCATGCCGGGCTTTTTTACCAACTCAAGAACCGTTTAAGGAGCCTGGATGTTGGAAGCTTGCTTGCCTTTAGGACCTTGAACGACTTCGAAGGTGACCTTCTGGCCTTCTTTGAGTGACTTGAAGCCGCTCATGTTGATTGCGGAAAAGTGCGCGAACAGATCTTCGCTACCATCATCGGGAGTGATAAAACCAAATCCCTTTGCATCGTTAAACCATTTAACTGTACCAGTTGCCATGTGATTACTTCCTTACTTAAAAAACGGGGAAGCCCCCCGCGAAACTGTTTGAATCCAAGATCGCACACGGCAAAACCAGTACTGCAGATACTTTGAGTCAAACACCAGCGCGCTTTTTACTCTGGTTTAGTTGATGTCGTCAAGGGGTATTTTAAATATTTTTCGGTTGGGCTTGAAAAAGCATCGCTAATCACCAAGTATGTAAACGAAGAAAGTGTCAGAATACACACCAGAGAATTATGGCAACCAAACAACACAGCAGCACGATACTCGCGCCGGAACGCCTTAAAACAAAGCCTCCGCGCATGTATAAGGTGATATTGTTCAACGACGATTACACTACGATGGACTTTGTAATTGAGGTATTGCAGCAGTTTTTCTCGATGAACCGGGAACGTGCATTGCAAATCATGCTCAAAGTACATAATGAAGGATCGGCGGTATGCGGCGTATATTCTCAGGATATCGCGGAAACCAAAGTCGCTCAAGTATCAGAGTTTGCAAAACAACACGGGCATCCGTTACGATGCGGCATGGAGGAAAATTAAATGATTGCGCAAGAATTGGAAGTGAGTTTGCACTTGGCGTTCGTCGAGGCTCGCCAGAAGCGACATGAATTCATCACCGTTGAGCACCTGCTGCTCACGATGCTGGACAATGCCTCCGCCGCACAGGTGTTGCGCGCCTGCGGCGTAAACATCGAAGAGTTGCGCCAGGTATTGACCGACTTCATCTCCACGCACACCCCGGTTACGCCCGGCGATCAGGAAGTGGACACACAGCCCACCGTGGGATTCCAGCGTGTCATCCAGCGCGCCATCCTGCATGTACAATCCACCAACAAAAAAGAAGTGACCGGAGCCAATATACTGGTCGCACTGTTCGGCGAGAAAGATTCACACGCGGTCTATTTTCTCACCCAGCGCAACGTTAACCGTCTGGATGTGGTGAACTACATCGCCCACGGCATCGACAAGACTATGGCGGGTGTGCCTGCCAAACCCCAGACTGAAACGGAATCCGAGCAGGAGCAGATAGCCGGCGGCGCGCTTAAGAGCTACACACAGGATTTGAACGCTCAAGCGCTGGCTGGAAAAATCGATCCGCTGATCGGGCGTGAAATCGAGTTGGAGCGCGTCATTCAGACGCTATGCCGCCGCCGCAAGAATAACCCGCTGCTGGTGGGTGAAGCCGGTGTGGGCAAAACTGCGATCGCGGAAGGTCTGGCGCGGCGCATTGTTGAGAACGACGTGCCGGAAATCCTTAAGGACGCGCATGTTTACTCGCTCGATATGGGAGCGTTGCTGGCCGGCACCAAGTATCGCGGCGACTTTGAACAGCGCCTGAAGGCCGTGCTTAAGGAGCTAAGTGAAGCGCCCAATGCAGTTCTGTTCATAGACGAAATTCACACCATGATCGGCGCAGGCGCGGCTTCCGGAGGCACGATGGATGCCTCCAACCTGCTCAAACCCGCGTTGTCGAATGGACAACTGAAATGCATAGGCGCGACTACCTACCAGGAATATCGCGGCATATTCGAGAAGGATCACGCGCTGTCGCGTCGCTTCCAAAAAGTCGATGTGCCGGAGCCATCCGTCGAACAAACCATAGCCATTTTACGCGGATTAAAATCACGCTTTGAAGAACATCACAACGTGAAATACAGCGCGGCAGCACTGGTCAGTGCGGCGGAACTATCCTCGCGCTTCATCAACGACCGCCACTTGCCGGACAAGGCGATTGACGTACTGGATGAGGCTGGGGCAGCACAACGCATCCTGCCCAAATCGAAACAGAAAAAAATCATCGGCAAACATGAGATCGAGGAGATCATTGCCAAGATAGCGCGCATCCCGCCGCGCACGGTTTCTTCCGATGATCGCAACACACTGAAGACGCTTGATCGCGATTTGAAAGCAGTGGTGTTCGGCCAGAATAAGGCGATTGACGCACTCGCCGCCGCCATCAAGATGTCGCGCAGCGGTCTCGGCAATCCGCAGAAACCCATCGGCAGCTTCCTGTTCTCCGGTCCGACCGGCGTCGGCAAGACCGAGGTGGCGCGGCAACTCGCTTTCGCGATGGGTATGCCCTTGCACCGTTTCGATATGTCCGAATACATGGAACGCCACGCCGTGTCGCGCCTGATCGGCGCGCCGCCCGGCTATGTCGGTTTCGACCAGGGTGGTTTGCTCACCGAGGCGATCAGCAAACAGCCACATGCAGTCCTGCTGCTGGATGAGATCGAAAAAGCACACCCGGATATCTTCAACATACTGCTGCAAGTGATGGATCACGGCACGCTCACCGACAACAACGGGCGCAAGGCCGATTTCCGCAACGTGGTCATCATTATGACCACCAATGCGGGTTCGGAAGCCCTGAACAAGAGCCACATCGGCTTCACCCAGAGCAGTGCGGGCGGTGACGAGTTGGCGGACATCAAGCGCACCTTCACGCCTGAATTCCGCAACCGCCTGGATGCCGTCATCTCTTTTTCGCGGCTGGATCACGAAGTCATCCTGCGCGTGGTGGACAAATTCCTGATGCAACTCGAAGAGCAGTTGCACGAGAAAAAAGTGGAAGTTGTGTTCACTGACGCGCTCAAGGACTATCTGGCAGAACAAGGCTTCGATCCCCTGATGGGCGCACGCCCGATGGCGCGCCTGATCCAGGACACCATACGCTCTGCGCTGGCCGACGAACTGCTGTTTGGCAAGCTGGCCAATGGCGGCAAGGTAACCGTTGACGTTAGGGACGGAAAAGTGGTGCTGAATTTCGAGGAAGAGGCGGTTCCTGCCTGATAATGCGCGGCCGAGAACTGCAGTAAGGCGGAACGCGAAGCTGTTCCGCCGAACGATTCGAACATGGCGGAACGCTCCTGCGGGCCACCACCCTACAACATTCGATGTCCACCCCGGCCCTTTATAGAGGGCGCTTCGCCCCCTCCCCCACCGGCCCTCTCCACTTCGGATCATTGGTCACTGCAGCCTGCATCTATCTGGATGCCAAATATCATCAAGGCAAATGGCTGGTCCGAATCGAAGACCTCGACACACCTCGTACCATCAAAGGGGCTGCCGATGAAATTCTCAGCATGCTGGAAGCTTACGGACTGCAATGGGATGAAAACATCATTTACCAAAGTCAACGCACTGCAGCCTACGAAGAAACCTTTCATCGATTGTATGAAGCTGGCGCGGTGTACCCCTGTGCTTGCAGCAGCAAGGAAATCGCCGACTCGGCGTTACATCGTGGCAATGAATTTGTATATCCCGGCACATGTCGTAATGGCGTTCGTACGAGCGCGGGGGATGGGCTTGGCGGGTTCGCACCGATCTTGATTTGTCCAGTCATGCCCTCGCGGGTGGGAATGGCAATTCTAAAAATGAAAATGGAATAGTTAAGTTCGACTACGCGCTGCAAGAGTGTATCACCCAGCACCTCGAAAAAGAGGTCGGCGATTTCGTCGTGTTGCGCGCCGATCGACTTTTTGCACACCAACTTGCTGTAGTCGTGGACGATGCCGCACAGGGGTCACTGATGTGATACGCGGATCTGCTCCACGCCGCGCCAGATTTATTTGCAGCTGCTTCTGGGGTTGACCACCCCGGCCTACACGCACTTGCCGGTAGCAGTGAATACACAAGGCGAGAAACTCAGCAAACAAACCCTCCCCCCAGCCTGTCGAAAGAAACAATTCAACTTCTACATTGTTCGACGCATTGGTGTTCTTGCGTCAGCAACCTCCCGATGAATTACGACTCGGCACGATTGAATGACTCATCGCAGCCTGAAACTGTCATTGGAAGTCCAAAAGGATTCACTCCTAACCGGCCAGTCCCACATAGACATTTTGCACGTCATCATCTGCATCAATCGCTTCCAAAAAAGCTTCAACCTCTTCGCGCTCGGCATCGTTCAGCGCGACAGGATTTTTGGGCCGGTAGCCCAACTGGGCAGTCTGTACTGTAAACCCATACGCCGGCAACGCGCGGCATACCGCATCCAGATCGGTTGCATCGGTCAGAAATAGCGTTGCGCCGTTTTCGTCGGGCTCAAAATCCTGGGCGCCGGCCTCGATAGCCGCGAGCTCAACGTCTGCATCTTTGGAATTAGGCGTCGCCTCGATCATCCCCTGATGGTCAAAATCCCATGAGACTGAACCCGAGGCGCCTAACTGCCCCTTGCGAAACAACACACGTATGTTGGACAGCGTACGATTGATGTTGTCCGTCAGGCACTCGACAATCACGGGCACTCTATGCGGTGCAAAACCCTCGTAGGTAAGCCGTTCAAGGTTTGCACCTTCGTCGAGCAGGCCCGCGCCCTTCTTGATGGCGCGCTCCAGCGTTTCGCGGGGCATGGACGCTTTTTTGGCTTGCTCAACCACCAGGCGCAAACGCGGATTCATGTCCGGGTCGGCGCCGGCGCGAGCTGCGACCATGATTTCCTTGGACAACTTGCCGAAAATGCGACCCTTTGCGTTAGCTGCGATTTCCTTGTGTCTGGCTTTCCACTGAGCGCCCATTTCTACTCTCTATTTCTGTTGGTGTTTACAAAGTGCACTTGTGGAAAATCTCCTCGCGCGTATCTGCTTCAATGGCCCGGATGCATCCAGCTTAAATGAAGGCTATTAGCACAATTGCGTTATTCACTCCTGGCTGGCTTCGGTCTAACTGATTGCCAGCTTGCGTACCACATCAGCAATGCGCTGAGCGGATCTTTCCACCAGCTGCTGGTCTTCTCCTTCCACCATCACGCGCAACAATGGCTCCGTGCCGGACGGGCGTAACAGCACTCGGCCTTTGCCATTCAGTGTCTGTTCTGCATCAGCCACCGCCGCTTTGACCTGGACGTGACCGAGGCAATCAACGCCCTTGGCTACCCGCACATTGATAAGTACTTGTGGATACATCTGCAGATCGCGAGTTGCCTCTTCCAAGGTTTGCTTGTTCACTCGCAATGCATGCAGCACTTGCAATGCGGAGACAATGCCGTCGCCGGTACTGTGCTTGTCCAGACAAATGATGTGGCCGGAATTTTCGCCGCCAAGTTGCCAGCCTTGTTGCTGTAATAATTCCATCACGTAGCGGTCGCCCACATTTGCGCGCTTGAAGGGGATGCCCAGCTTCTGCATGGCGTGCTCGAATGCGAGGTTGGTCATCAGCGTGCCAACCACGCCGCCATGCAACAAGCCTTGCGCCTGACGATGCCTGGCGATCACGTACAGCAATTGGTCGCCGTCGTAAAGTTTTCCCGCGCTGTCCACCATCAACAGACGGTCACCGTCGCCATCCAGCGCGATGCCTATATCCGCCTTGTGTTCAACCACCGCTTTGCGCAAATTGTCCGGTGCGGTCGCGCCATAACCGTCATTGATGTTTTTTCCGTCAGGTTGTGCGCCGATTGCGACGACGTCGGCACCAAGTTCGTGGAACACGTGGCGTGCGATGTGGTAAGTCGCGCCGTGCGCGCTGTCCACCACGATCTTCAGGCCGCGCAAATCCAGCTCGGCGGGGAAAGTACTTTTGCAAAACTCGATATAGCGACCGACCGCATCGTCGATGCGCTTGGCTTTGCCCAGCCCCTCCGAGGCGTTGGTTTGCATTTCATGATCCAATTCTGCCTCGATGGCACGCTCGGTCTCGTCCGGCAACTTGGTGCCATGAGCCGAGAAGAACTTGATACCGTTATCATCGAACGGATTGTGCGATGCGGAAATCACAATGCCGGCCTGCAGGCGCAAAGCTCGGGTCAAATAAGCCACCGCCGGGGTTGGCACCGGGCCGGCCAGATACACATCGATACCGGCCGCAATCAAACCGGCTTCCAGAGCCGATTCCAGCATGTAGCCGGAGATGCGCGTGTCCTTGCCGATCAAAACGCCGGTGCGTTCGCCGCGCGTGTCATCCGCTCCCGCCAGCACCTTGCCAGCCGCATAGCCCAGATGCATGACGAACTGCGGCGTGATCGGATGTTCACCGACCCTCCCGCGTATCCCGTCGGTACCGAAATATTTTTTTCTCACCCCAACTCTCCATTCACCGCATTCCAGATTTTTAACGCATCCGCTGTCGCGCGCACGTCATGCACGCGCACGATTTTCGCGCCGCGCTGCGCCGCCAGCAATGCCGCTGCCACGCTGGCATGCACACGATGCTCCACATCCTGACCGGTAATCGCACCCAGCATGGACTTGCGAGAAAGCCCCGCCAATACCGGCACACCCAGTTCTGTCAGTTTCTTCAATTCGCGCAGCAAAGCGAGATTATGCGCCAAGGTCTTGCCAAAACCAAAGCCCGGATCGATCACGATGCGCTCGCGTTGAATCCCGGCGGCTTCGGCAGCGGCGATGCGTACGCATAAAAACGCACCGACTTCGTCCACCACGTTTTGATAAAGTGGCTGTTCCTGCATGGTTTGCGGATTGCCTCGTTTGTGCATCAGGCAAACGGCGACATTGCTGGCGGCAACCGCTTGCATCGCAGCGACATCCTGCAGCGCGTCAATGTCGTTGACCATCTGCGCGCCTGCTGCGATCGCCGCCTGCATCACCACCGGTTTGAAAGTGTCGATGGAAATTGGCAAGGGCGCGCCGCGCAACCCTTCGATGATGGGTAATACCCGATCCAGTTCTTCTTGAATGCTGACTGGCTGTGCCCCCGGACGGGTGGACTCTCCGCCGATGTCGAGTATGTCCGCGCCCTCGGCGATGAGTTGATGGGCATATGCCAGTGCTGCATCACGTTGTAGATGGCGCCCGCCATCGGAGAATGAATCGGGTGTGACGTTGACGATGCCCATAACCAAGGGGCGGGACATGGTGAAATGGAAGTTGCCGCAGTGGAGCATGAAAGAATCAAGGATTCAGTACCAAGGATTCAGGCGAAGGGGTTTCCTTAATCCTGAATCCTCAATCCCGAATCCTGCTTCAGGTTTCCTGCGCAGGTTGCGTAGGCGTAGTTGCCGGAGCAGTCGGTGCCGGATTTTGAGGAGGCTGTGGAGCCTGGCTGCTTTGGGTTGGCTTGGGCGGACGCGGCGGATTTCCGGCCATGATGTCGTTGATCTGATCGGCATCAATGGTTTCCCATTCCAGCAGAGCCTTGGTCATCGCCTCGATCTTGTCGCGATTGGCCTCGATCAAACCGCGCGCCAGCGCGTATTGCTGATCGATGATGCGACGAATCTCCGCATCGACCTGCTGCATGGTCGCTTCGGAAATATTCTTGTGCGTGGTCACAGAGCGCCCCAAAAACACCTCGCCCTCGTTCTCGCCATACACCATGGTTCCAAGCGCATCCGACATCCCCCACTGGGTCACCATGCTCCGCGCCATAGCAGTGGCACGTTCAAAATCGTTCGAAGCGCCGGTGGTCATCTGATGCATGAAAATCTCTTCGGCGATACGCCCGCCGAACAACACGGCGATGGTATCGAGTATGCGAATCTTGTCCAAGCTGTAGCGGTCTTCCGCAGGCAACTGCATGGTCAAGCCCAGCGCACGGCCGCGCGGGATGATGGTCACCTTGTGCACCGGATCGGTCTTCGGCAGCAGCTTGGCGACCACCGCATGACCGGATTCGTGATAGGCTGTATTGCGCCGTTCTTCTTCAGGCATCACCATGGAGCGGCGTTCCGCGCCCATCATGATCTTGTCCTTGGCCGATTCGAAATCGTCCATCTCGACGAAACGCTTGCCGCGACGCGCCGCGAACAAGGCGGCTTCATTGACCAGATTTGCCAGATCCGCGCCGGACATACCCGGCGTGCCGCGTGCCAATATATCGACCTTTACATCCGGGGCTACCGGAACTTTGCGCATATGCACCATCAGAATCTGTTCGCGGCCGCGAATATCAGGCAACGGCACGACTACCTGACGATCGAAACGACCCGGGCGCAACAGCGCGGAATCGAGCACATCTGGACGGTTGGTCGCGGCGATCACGATCACCCCGCTGGCACCCTCGAAACCATCCATTTCCACCAGTAATGCATTCAGCGTCTGCTCGCGCTCGTCATTGCCGCCGCCGAGACCCGCGCCGCGTTGCCGACCCACTGCATCGATCTCATCGATGAACACGATGCACGGCGCCTGCTTCTTGGCCTGTTCGAACATATCGCGCACGCGCGCGGCGCCCACACCGACGAACATTTCCACAAAGTCGGAACCGGAGATCGAGAAGAATGGCACTTTGGCTTCACCGGCGATCGCTTTCGCAAGCAGCGTCTTACCGGTTCCGGGATTGCCCACCAACAGCACGCCGCGCGGGATACGCCCGCCGAGATTCTGGAATTTTGCCGGATCGCGCAGGAAATCCACCAGCTCGGACACTTCTTCCTTGGCTTCATCACAGCCCGCCACATCGGCAAACGTGAAGCGTTCCTTGCTCTCATCCAGCTGGCGTGCACGTGACTTGCCAAACGAGAACGCGCCGCCCTTGCCGCCGCCCTGCATCTGCCGCATGAAGTACACCCACACGACGATCAGCAATATCATCGGGAACCAGGAGACAAAAATACTCATCAGGAAAGACTGCTCTTCTTCCGGCTTGGCCTCGATGCTCACGCCGTTTTTCAACAGGTCGGAAACCATCCACAAATCACTAGGCGCATAACTGGTGATACGCTTGCCGTCGCTAGTCGTCGCCTTCAGCGTGCGGCCTTCGATGACCACCTTGCTGATATGTCCCTGCTTCACTTCATCGAGGAATTGGGAATAGTCTAGCTGCGACTGTGCAGTCTGCTGCTGGCGGGTGTTGAATTGATTGAATACGGTCATCAGCACCAGGGCGACAACCATCCAAATTGCAATGCTCTTAAAGTTGTTCAAAATAACTCCTTAAACGACGCGCCCCATGATTGATGCAATGGCTGCCGAGGTTGTTCATTAGACTATGTATTGCCCTATTACTCAAGCTTTCCGCTACCCAATAAATACACCTCACTGCTGCGGTCACGGGATGCCTTGGGCTTGCGTGTCACCACCCTGGCGAAGCGGCTGCGCATCAGCTTGAGAAAATCCTCGAACCCCGCGCCCTGAAACACCTTGACCAGGAAACTTCCGTCCGGCTTCAGGTGTTCGAGCGCGAATTCCATTGCCAGTTCCGCAAGATGCATGGCACGCGCCTGATCAGCCGAGGCTACACCGGACATATTGGGCGCCATATCTGAAATTACAAGCCCTACCGGCTTGTCTTGCAAAAAGTCTTCCAGTTGCTTGAGCACGGCCTCTTCGCGGAAATCGCCCTGAATGAAATCCACCCCAGCCAGCGGATCCAGCGGCAACAGATCCAGCGCGATCACTTTTCCGCCACGGCCAATCTTGGCTGCCGCGACCTGCGACCAGCCACCCGGGGTCGCGCCCAAGTCCACCACCACCGTGCCGGGCTTGAGCAATCGGTCTTTGGTATCGATCTCCAGCAGCTTGTAAGCGGCGCGGGAACGGTAGCCCTCCTTCTGCGCAAGTTGCACAAAAGGGTCGTTAACATGCTCACGCATCCATTGTTTGCTGGTTTTGGAAGGCTTCATCGTTTAGAATCCGGCCTTATTCAAAAAGGCCATTATGTTATCTCTTACCTTATCCGAACGCCTCGCCCTGAAAGGCCGCGCCCACGCTTTAAATCCAACGGTGATGATAGGCAATGCGGGCCTGACCGAATCAGTGTTGAAAGAAATCGCGCAGACTTTGAAAATTCACGAACTCATCAAGATTCGTGTCATGGCAGAACGTCCGCAACGTGAAGAAATCCTGGCGGCCATCTGTACCCAATTAAACGCCGCTCCGGTGCAACATATCGGCAAGATTCTGGTGATCTATCAACCCAACCCGGACGCACACTTGATCGAGATCAAGAAAATGCCGCGTCATAAGGGGAAAAAACCTCTGTCCAAGAAGCAACTGGGTAATCGCTAGAACCCAAGCCGGACGAGCCGCAACCAATGTAGGTCGGGCTACGCCCGACATGGTGGGCACAGCCCACCCTACGGTTACTACCCCCTTCCCAACCCTGAAGGAACTCCTAGCCATTCGACTAGACTGCAAAGAACCGCGGCCAAGTCGCTGGTTATCGACTGCAAGGGGAAGTGAGTCCTTCTCTAAATGTACTGAACCTCCACCACTTCGTACTCCCTCACCCCGCCCGGCGCCTGTACCTCGGCAATGTCGCCGCTGTATTTGCCGATCAGCGCGCGGGCAATCGGGGAGCTGATGGAAACCTTGCGGTGCCGAATGTCCGCCTCGTCATCACCAACGATCTGATAAGTGACCACATCGCCGTTGTTCACATCTTCCAGTATCACGGTCGAACCGAACACACAACGCCCTTCGGCATTAAGGGTCTTGGGATCGATGACCTGCGCGCTGCCCAGCTTGAATTCCAGCTCGACGATACGGCCTTCGACGAACGACTGCCGTTCCTTCGCGGCATCGTATTCGGCGTTTTCCGACAAGTCGCCCTGCGCGCGCGCTTCAGAGATGGCGTTGATCACCTTCGGACGCTCTACTGTCTTGAGGATATGCAGCTCTTGGCGCAATTTTTCTGCACCCACTACGGTTAATGGAACTTTGCTCATAATAGATAGCCTTATTTGTTTATTTAGCCAGACGTTGGTGCTGCCCCTGTAAATCATAAACACGCAACTCGGTCAGATGTTGCATCCCGATACAGGCAGCGCGTGCTCCTGCCAGCGTTGTGTAATACGTCACCCGTCCCTGCAATGCGGCATGGCGGATGGAATAAGAATCGCGCATCACGGAAGGTTTGCTGTCCACGGTGTTGACGATGAGACTGACCTCGCCATTCTTGATCATGTCCACGATGTGCGGACGGCCTTCCGCAACCTTGTTTACTACCGTCACGGCGACACCCGCCGCGCCGATCACCGCCGCTGTGCCACGCGTGGCCAGAATGGTAAAGCCCAGTTGCACCAGCGAGCTTGCGATTTCAACCGCGCCAGATTTATCCTCTTCCCGCACGCTGATAAACACCCTGCCCTCTTTTGGCAACTTCACGCTGGCAGCCAGTTGCGACTTCACAAACGCTTCAGCGAAAGTGTCGCCCACACCCATCACTTCGCCGGTGGATTTCATTTCCGGCCCGAGTATCGTGTCCACCCCCGGGAATTTGATGAACGGGAACACCGCCTCTTTCACCGAATAGTACGGCGGAATCACTTCCCTGGTGATGCCCTGTTGCGCCAGGGTTTGACCAGCCATACAACGAGCCGCGATCTTGGCCAGCGGTACTCCGGTAGCCTTGGATACAAAAGGCACGGTGCGCGAAGCGCGCGGATTCACTTCCAGCACATAGACCGTACCGCCCTGTATCGCGAATTGCACGTTCATCAACCCGACCACGTTAAGCGCCTTGGCCATCGCCACAGTCTGGCGGCGCAATTCGTCTTGCATCTCTTGCGACAGACTGAATGGTGGCAACGAGCAAGCCGAGTCGCCGGAATGCACGCCCGCCTCCTCGACGTGTTCCATGATGCCGCCGATGATCACATCCTTGCCGTCGGACACCGCGTCCACGTCCACTTCGATCGCGTCATTCAGGAAGCGATCCAGCAGAATCGGCATGCGCTCAGGGTAAGTCTTGGACATCTCCTGCGCATCGCGCAAATAGCGTTCCAGATCGACTTGCGCATGGATGATTTCCATCGCCCGCCCGCCCAGCACGTTGCTTGGCCGCACCACCAGCGGGTAGCCGATCTCGGCGGCTCCAGCGATGCCGTCTTCCACGGTGCGCGCAGTGCGATTAGGCGGCTGTTTCAAATTCAGTTGATGCAGCATTTGCTGGAAGCGCGCGCGGTCTTCGGCGCAATCGATCATGTCCGGTGTCGTGCCGATGATGGGCACGCCGTTCTTTTCCAGGCCACGCGCCAGCTTGAGCGGGGTCTGCCCGCCATACTGCACGATCACGCCGATCGGCTTTTCGACCGCCACCACTTCCAGCACATCCTCCAGCGTCAGCGGCTCGAAGTACAGACGATCCGACGTGTCGTAGTCGGTGGACACGGTTTCCGGATTGCAGTTGACCATGATGGTCTCGTAGCCGTCCTCGCGCATCGCCAGCGCGGCATGCACGCAGCAATAATCGAACTCGATGCCCTGCCCAATACGGTTCGGTCCTCCGCCCAGCACCATGATCTTCTTGTTGCTGGTCGGCTGTGCTTCGCATTCCTCCTCGTAGGTGGAATACATATACGCAGTGTCGGTGGCGAATTCAGCGGCACAGGTATCCACGCGCTTGAACACCGGGCGCACGCCCAGCGCATGACGGTAGGCGCGCAATGCGCCATCATCGGTACCCAGCAAAACAGCAAGTCGCGCATCGGCAAAGCCACTGCGTTTCAGCACGCGCATTTCATCCGCGTTCAGGCTTTCCAGTGTGCGGCCAGCCAGGGACTCTTCCTGACGTATCAGATCTTCGATCTGCACCAGGAACCACGGATCGATCTTGCTGACGTTGAACACCTCTTCCACACTCATGCCGAGGCGGAAGGCATCGCCCACCGCCCAGATACGGTCCGGCCCGGGACTGCCGAGTTCGGCGGCGATCGCTTCGCGGTCAGAATATTTTTCGTCCAGGCCATGCACGCCGACTTCCAGACCCCGCAACGCTTTCTGGAACGACTCCTGAAAAGTTCGCCCGATCGCCATCACTTCGCCGACTGATTTCATTTGTGTGGTCAGGCGGTCGTTGGCTTGCGGGAATTTTTCGAACGCGAAACGCGGAATCTTCGTGACGATATAGTCGATGGAAGGCTCGAACGAGGCGGGTGTCGCGCCGCCGGTGATGTCGTTTTTCAGTTCGTCCAGCGTATAACCCACCGCCAGCTTGGCGGCGACCTTCGCAATCGGGAAGCCGGTCGCCTTGGAGGCCAGCGCGGAAGAACGCGACACGCGTGGGTTCATCTCAATCACCACCATACGCCCGTCGTCCGGATTGATCGCGAACTGGACATTGGACCCGCCGGTATCCACGCCGATCTCGCGCAGCACAGCGATGGAGGCATCGCGCATGATCTGGTATTCCTTGTCGGTCAGCGTTTGCGCCGGAGCGACCGTGATCGAGTCGCCGGTATGCACGCCCATCGCATCCAGATTTTCAATAGAACAGATGATGATGCAATTGTCATTGCGGTCGCGCACCACCTCCATCTCGAATTCTTTCCAGCCGAGCAGCGATTCCTCGATCAGCAGCTCGCGCGTCGGCGAGGCTTCCAGTCCGCGCTCGCAGATCTCGACGAACTCTTCGCGGTTGTATGCGATGCCGCCGCCGCTGCCGCCCATCGTGAAGGACGGGCGAATGACGGTCGGGAAGCCCATCACCTGCTGCACCTGCAACGCTTCTTCCATGCTGTGTGCGATAGCTGAGCGGGCAGAGGCCAAGCCGATCTTGGTCATCGCCTGCTTGAATTTTTCGCGATCTTCGGCCTTGTCGATCGCGTCGCGCGACGCGCCTATCATCTCGACGTTATATTTCTCCAGCACGCCGTGCTTGGCCAGGTCCAGCGCGCAGTTCAGCGCGGTCTGCCCGCCCATCGTCGGCAGGATCGCATCAGGGCGCTCCCTGGCGATGATCTTCTCCACCATCTTCCAGGTGATCGGCTCGATGTAGGTTGCATCCGCCATGTCCGGATCGGTCATGATGGTGGCCGGATTCGAATTTACCAGGATGACGCGATAGCCCTCCTCGCGCAGCGCCTTGCAGGCCTGTGCGCCGGAATAGTCGAACTCGCACGCCTGCCCGATCACAATGGGGCCTGCGCCGATGATCAGGATGGATTTTATATCAGTACGCTTAGCCATTTACTTGCCCATCATCGCAATGAAGCGATCAAACAGAATGTCCACATCATGCGGCCCCGGACTCGCTTCGGGATGACCCTGGAAGCAGAACGCCGGTTTGTCGGTAAGCTCGAATCCTTGCAGCGTACCGTCGAATAGCGATACATGTGTCACGCGCGCATTCTTCGGCAAAGTCGCCACGTCCACCGCAAAGCCGTGGTTCTGGCTGGTGATCATCACGCGCTTGCTCTGCGTATCCTGCACCGGATGGTTAGCGCCGCGATGGCCGAACTTCATCTTTATCGTCTTCGCTCCCACTGCCAGACCCATGATCTGATGCCCAAGACAGATGCCGAACAGTGGCATACTCTCCGCTAAAAATTGTTGCGTGGCTCTGATCGCGTAATCGCATGGTTCAGGATCGCCGGGTCCGTTGGAAAGGAACACCCCATCCGGCTCCATCGCCAGCACTTCCTTTGCCGTGGTCTGCGCGGGCACCACGGTGATGCGACAGCCACGCTCGGCCAGCATGCGCAGCATGTTGAGCTTCACGCCGAAGTCGTAGGCCACCACATGGAATTTCGTATGCTCCGCCTCTGGATAGCCGACGCCCAGTTCCCACTCGCGCTGTGTCCAAGAGTAGGATTGTTTGCAACTGACTTCCTTGGCCAGATCCATCCCGACCAATCCGGCAAAGCCGCGCGCCGCAGCAAGTGCCGCCGCCTCATCCGTACCGGTGGCGATACAGCCGTTCTGCGCGCCCCTCTCGCGCAGGATGCGCGTCAGCTTGCGCGTATCGATCCCTGCGATCGCCACCACGTTGTTGGCCTTGAGATAGTCCGGCAGCGACTGCGTCTTGCGCCAGTTGCTCACCGTCATCGAAAGATCGCGTATCACCAAGCCGCTGGCAAACACCTGACGTGATTCCACGTCCTCGGTATTCACCCCGACGTTGCCGATGTGAGAACAGGTCAGCGTGACGATCTGCTTGCAGTAAGAAGGGTCGGTGAGAATTTCCTGGTAACCGGTCATCGCGGTATTGAACACCACCTCGCCGACACGGCTGCCGGCAGCCCCGATGGCAACGCCCCGAAACACCGTCCCATCGGCAAGAACAAGAATGGCAGGGTTCGTTTGCGACACCGGATGACTCCCAAGACAGATGACATAAAGAAGCGGGACGAACAATGTGTTCATCCCGCTTTGGATTAGCACGCATTATAGCGGATTAGAGGGGGGGTATCAATGCGAAGGTGGGCTGAATGATGGCCGGGTGTGAACTGCTGTGCCGCAACCGCATCCGGGCTGCGCACTCAAGCGGTCAGCAACTCACCGCATCTTCGATCACTGTTCATCTGGTGCAAGGTACGCACTGTCAGCGCATCCATGTGTATTCTGACTAAAAAAGCCACCTGAACTGTTGTTAAAAAGATGCCACTGGTCATTACTAAATTTATATTTAGTTCGTCGACTCTGTCGGGCCAATAGCTGCTGTTCGCTTTTTTTCCCATAGCGGATGCTGGCGACTGCCCAACGGATCTAACCGGGCAAGGTTATTGAAATTCGCTGTCCCGCCATATGCGAATGTTACAATGACTAGAATTGATCGGTGATGGGGTGTGTGATGCGCGAACCAGACAAAAAAGCCGAGGTGTTCAGCTACATATCGGACGAAGAGCTTGTGCCGAAGGTATACACACGATTTGGTGTCCAACGATAGCAACTGGTTCATACACTAGTGATGCATGTTTTCTAGCCGGTTCGCGCCGTCAGAATGTTGATAGCGCACCCGGACTGCAATCTGTCGTCCGCTGCTTTGTCGGCATGAACATGGCCGAACTGGCCCCGGAACACTGACCTTCAGCAAGTACCGGGGGATACTGATTGCAGGCGATGAGTAGCGAACTTTAGCCGCATTGGACTTAGTATTTTTATATCACGACGTTATCACAATTGGTCTACCCCAACGAATGACTCACTGGATAGAATTTATATCATGACAAAGACCTTGCCTGACGACTTTACGGGAGATCTTGAGGGTGAGAATTCGCCCGAAATGGAGCTTACCGATGACGACATTCTGGATGCGATGCAGCACATACCCGGCTACCTGGATATCACCACGGAGGATTTTCGGTCGATTTATCACCTTGCCCATCGACATGCGCTGGAGCGCCTGTTCGTTGGTGTTACGGCCGGTCGCCTGATGCGGAGCGCAATAGAACCCCTGCACCCGAACACGACACTCGACATAGCGGCAAGGACTCTCGCCGATTCCGGCTACAAGGGACTGCCGGTCGTGGATGCCAACCGTTACGTAATCGGCATGCTCACGGAAACCGATTTCCTGAAACGCCTGAAGGCCGACAGTTTTCTGGAGTTATTGTTAAGAATGCTCGAAGACTCGTTTGAGTTCACGCACAGTTGCCATGAAACAACTGTAAGCGTAGCCATGACCCAACCGGCAGTGACAGTCAGCCAGAATGCAGGCTTCCTGGAGATATTGGAAGCCTTCCACCGGCATGGCGGCCGAAGCATGCCTGTCGTAGCAGCCGACGGCAGGCTGCTCGGCTTGCTTCTGCGGAAGGACTTTTTTGCAGCCTACAAGTTGAAGGAATCGCTGTGAATTTACTCGAATATTTTAGAAAGATGAGTGGCACCACTCGTGGTAGTCCGCCGCGAGTGAGCAACGGTGAGATCTTATGGTCATGGATAGGGGCATTCCTCGGTATCGCAGGGGTGGCGTGGGTAAATCATCTTTTTTTCGAAGGACTCGATTTGTCATTGATGATCGGATCCTTCGGCGCGTCCGCTGTTCTCGTATACGGTGCCGTGCGCAGTCCTTTGGCCCAACCCCGCAACCTGATCGGGGGCCATGTGCTCTCCGCCATTATAGGCGTTCTTTGCTGGAAGCTCCTGAGCCAGCATATGTGGCTAGCCGAATCGGTGGCGGTCGCCACATCGATTGCCGTCATGCACGCCACTCGCACGCTGCATCCTCCCGGTGGCGCCACTGCGCTGATCGCTGTTACCGGTTCCCCTGCAATTCACAATCTGGGGTTTTTGTACGTAATATTTCCCGCTACTATCGGGCCGCTCATCCTGTTAGCGATCGGATTACTGGTGAATAATGTGCCGGCGTCGCGGCGCTACCCGGAAATTTGGTTTTGAATGATGCACAGGGGTCGCACTTGCGTCGCCTGCATTACACATAATTATCCGACTGGCGCGACCGGGTAAGCTCACAGGAGTACGCAACTTGACATGTGTTTTGCCGACACGTGGCGGAACGTCGTCGAAATTGATGGCCGGCTTTATATTCCTCAGCGTCCCTGGAAATTCCACTTTCTGGCATTTGGAGAGACTGAAAAGGATAGATCAGCGATGGTCATCTAACAAAATATAGCCGGTCACAAATAGCACTCTTGTCACCATTTCGTAAGGTTGGGTTTGATAATGACGAGTGGTCACATTGAAGCGTAATAAACAATCCAAAAACGATGAAATACTCTTACGATGTAGAAGAAGCCGATTTTGATGACCTGGTCGTGACACGCTCACTTGAAGTGCCTGTGTTGCTGGATATCGGTGCGGATTGGTGCAGCCCGTGCCGCGTACTGGGGCCGATGCTGGAAAAACTGGCCAAGGAATACGCCGGCAAGTTCGTGCTGGCGAAGGTTGATGCCGACGAGAACATGCGCATCGCGGGACGTCATAAAGTACGCGGTTTCCCAACGGTGATCGCCTACAGCCGCGGACAGGAGACCGACCGGTTTCACAGCGCGCAACCTGAAAACTTCCTGCGCCGCTTTATCGATAAGCTTATCGCACATCACGCCGCAGACAGCAAAACAACTGAAGCCGCGCAGCAACCGGATTGATCCCACAGGCAGGTGACATGCAGGTTTTCTACTCCTTCACACTGCCAGGATGAAGGATTCATGTCGCTAAATTTTAGCTTTAATCTTTATAGCTGACAGAGGTTTGCCGAACTGAACTAAAACAATGCCGCCCATATGCTGACGATCACCATTTTGTCGCGCTGGTCGTCGAGGGCCTTGTAAAGACCCAAGCGCACGGATATCGGCAGGAAATAGCCCAGCGTCATATCCAGACTTGCTTCGGCACCCACCGATCTCTTTACATCCTTGCGGTTGAATACATCGTCCCATGCATTGCCGGCTTCGGCAAAAACAGCACCGTGCAGGCGCTTGAAGAAGAATGGGGTGTTTCCGGCACCCAGCTCGATATTCTTGATCGGGAAACGGTACTCCATCGTTGCCAGCCCGACTTTTTGCCCGCGGTATTGGTTTGCCGAATAACCGCGCAAATAGACGTTGGTATCATTGACGTTGATGGCCAGGTCGCCGGGACCCACGCCGCCCAATTGAAAAGCGCGCTGGGCGATGACATTGCCGCTTGATTTTCCCGCATAACCGCGCAGCAGCAGGACATGGTGCTCGAATGGGAAATCGATGTATTCGTGCCAGTCGACGCTGTATTTTTTCAGGTTGAAATCGCTGCCGACCTTTTTATCGAGTTGTTCATAACCGAGCTCGATGTTGCGGCCGTCTTCGGGGCTGATCGAATAGCCGTATTTTTGGGCATTATTGAACAGGTAATCCACCCTGCCGGAAGCGAGTCTGCCTTGTGCCGGAATAGCCCCGTCATAGCCACCCCAGGGCGGCATCCGGGTGAGACCCGATACGCTGTTGCGCTGATAGCCAAGACTCAATGAATGTTGCCGGTCAAGCTCCAACAACGGAAAGGTCAAGGAAGCGTCCAGCATCCGGGAGCGCTCAACGTAGTTGTCCTGGGCAACGAACCCTACCCTCTGCGCAAGCAGATCCGAATAGGTCATGTCGATGTCCCTCGCCCGGAATTTCAGGCTGGGGAAAAACCCATCGTAGAGGTAATTGAAGTCATACCAGGTGCGTTGTTTCGACGGGCCGTACAACGCGCTCAGGGTATAACTGTGGCGTTCCACCGCATCGGTGCCGAACGTAAACAGGCCGGCCAGCGTGCCGCTATAGGAGCTGTAGCCAAAATTGGGCAGCCACAACCGCGGGATCAGGGTCGGCAAAGGATCGTAAGGGCTCTGCACGGTATCGACCGTCTTCTCGTCGTACTTCATCGCCGGATAAGGATCGCGGTAGCTGCTTACCGCTTTCCGTGCAGCCGAATTGTTGTCCATCACGTGGATGTCAAAACCGCGCGAACTGTAATTCGCAAACGCGATCGCGCTGCCGTCCGGTGCGATCGAAGGCATGAATGCGCCGCCGAGCACATTGCTGACCCGGGAGATCTGCTTGCTGGCAAGATCGTACACATAGAGGTTGAAGATGCCGCTGCGATCCGATGAAAAATAAATGCTGCGGCCGTCCGCGCTCCACACCGCGCCTCCGTCGATGGCGCGGTCGTGCATCAGTTCCTCGAGCTTGTTGCCCTGGCTATCCAGTATCCAGATGTCTTTGTATCCGTCCGGCTGCCTGACACCGACGGCGATCTTCTGTCCGTCGGGACTGAAGCGCGGGGTTTCAAACTGGTAATCGCTGTCTTCAGTTAGCCAGTTGATGTTTTCTGCTGTTGCGGTCTTTCGGGTACCCGGCCAAAAGCTCTTCGGCTCTGGCATTATTTCTGGCAAGAGCGGTATCGTTGCGAGACGCGTCTTGCCGAGGCCATTGGTCACAAAAACCAGCCTGCTGCCATCCGCCGATGGGGATGGATCGCGGGCGCGCAGATGCGTGGTGAGGCGTGTCTCCTTGCGGCGTTCCAAATCGTAATAATAGATGTCGTTGTATAGGTCCGTGTTACGCACCACCTCGATGCGGGTGTAATAAAAACCCTTGCCGTCCGCTGCCCAAGCAATACCCGGCGCCGATGAATTCATACTATTGAGTAGTTTGCGGTCGGCGCTGCCATCGATGCTCATCAGATGTATCGCGGGGTGTTCATCGGCGTTCCGGACAAAATAGGCGATCTGCCTGCCATCAGGAGAAATCGCCGGAGCGAGATTTTCATATCCACTCTGAGTCAGGGCGCGCGATACACTCATGCCCTGCGCGAGCACTTTCTGCCTGCCTGCCTCATAGCGGCTGGCTAGCTCGCTTTTCCACTCGTCCCACAGATCGCTGTAATCACTGCCCAGCACACGACGCGCCGTACCGTTCACCAGAAAAGGCCACCAGCGTCCGCTGTAGTCTATCGACAAGTCGGCCAGTTTTTCGCGTCCGTATTTTTTTGCGATGAACGCGGTGAAGCTGCCCCCGAACAAATAGGGGACTTCCCCGTCCGGCCATTTTTCAGTGTAATTCGCCGCGTGACTGATGGGCGGAAAGTTGTTCTCCAGCACCGCCATGCGCAATACCATATCGGAGGCAGGCGAGCGGTTGCGGCCACCGCCGGTCAATTCGGTTTCCTCATACACTGCCAGCCCTTCAGTCAGCCAGACCGGCTGGAACATGTTGGGAAAATACAGGTTGCCAAAAATGTTGCTCAGCACTTCCGGAAGGCTGTTCACCATATCCTGCTGGACGATGTGCGTGTATTCGTGGGTGATCAACAGCCGCATCCAGTCATCATAGTTGCCGGCTCCGAAGATGGATTCGCCGAAAGGCTGGGTGACATAGAGCGTGATCAGGTTGTAGGGCAGCGGCGTAGAAGAACCATTGGCATCATCCAGCGCATCGGCCAAAACGATGTTGGTGCGCGTGCGCGGCTGCGACTTCATGCGCGGCACCAGCAGTGCATGCACACCTTCGGCGAGCACAACCACACGCTTTGCCAGAGTCTCTTCGCCCTGATGATAGTGGATCAAAAAATGCAGCGAGGACAACGTCATCCATGAAAATGACGGGTCGGTCTTGGCAAAACTGGTGGGGAGATAACAAAGGAACAGCAGAGCAAGCAGTTTTTTCATGTCTGACTGCCTATTTCGGTATGGGTTTATTTCAACCCCAACACATCCTGCATGTCATACATCCCTGCCGGATTTTCTTTCAGGAAGCGTGCAGCACGCAGCGCACCCAGCGCGAAAGTGGCGCGGCTACTCGCTTTATGGGTGATCTCGATACGCTCGCCGGTGCCCGCGAACAACACGGTGTGATCGCCGACGATGTCGCCGCCGCGCACGGTGGCGAAGCCGATGGTGGATGGATCGCGCTCGCCGGTGACGCCCTCGCGGCCATATACGGCGCACTGTGCCAGGTCGCGCCCCAGGGTTTTCGCAATCACCTCACCCATGCCCAGCGCGGTGCCGGAGGGTGCATCCACTTTGTGGCGATGATGCGCTTCGATGATCTCGATATCGTAACCTTGTGCCAGCACGCGCGACGCAGTCTCCAGCAGCTTGAACACCAGGTTCACGCCCACGCTCATGTTGGGCGCGAACACGAGGCCGATGTATTGCGCCGCCGCGCCGAGTTGCGCCTTTTGCTGCGCATTCAAACCCGTGGTGCCGACCACCATGTTCACGCCGAGCTTGCGGCAGATTTCGAGGTGATGCAGCGTGCCTTCGGGGCGGGTGAAATCGATCAGCACATCCGCGCCCTGAAGCGCCGCCGCCACATCCGCGGTGATCTGCACGCCGCAGGGCGCGCCCAACAGCTCTCCGGCATCGCGCCCCAACAGCCCGCTGCCGCCGTGTTCCAGCGCGGCGTGCAGCACCAGATCATCGGCTTGCGCCACGCCCTCAAGCAAGGTGCGACCCATGCGTCCGCTGCTGCCGGCAATGGCAATTTTGATTTTGTTCATGCTCTATCCTTTTGCTTGTCCATCTGCTTTCGCGGGTGCGGTTTTAACAGGCTGGCTGCCGTCAACGATGCGAGAGAGATTCTCGCCCTCGAAATAAAGCGTCATGTTTTGCTGCTCGATCGCCTTGCCGTCACGTTCCAAACGATAAGCATAATCCCATCGGTTGTTATGAAAGATATCGTTGATCATTGGCGTTCCCAGCACATAACGTACCTGCGGCTTGGTCATGCCGATCTTCAACTTCTCGCGCATATCCGGTGTCACGAAATTCCCCTGACGAATGTCCATCTTGTAGGGCGTCAAAAAAGGTACGCTGTTGCACGAAGCCAACAGCAGGGAAAGCAAAATAAGTTTGGTGCGCATAATCGTCATCTCTTCATCATTAAATCTAAAAGTCGCCGCATCCCGCGACGCGTTACCGATAAAACCACTAGCCATTCGACTAGGCGAGCCAACTACATTCGCATAGTCGCTGGTTATGGCGCAGCCGGCCGATTTCACCCGCAAGGAAGGAAGTACGCCGGTGTGTGCCCGACTGCCTCGCAGCCACCCTACCGCTGCGGGAGCGGGCGCGAGGCGGCTTTTTCTGCACCGGATGCTTCGCAACACCGTGTCAAAGCCGCCGCATGATACCTCAAGCCCAACGCATATTACTTCAAACAGAGCCGCCCAACATTTCCGCTGCATGCTTGCGCGTTGTTTCGGTGATTCTGATGCCGCCCAGCATTCGCGCAATCTCCTCGACGCGTTGCTCACCATCCAGCAGGGCGATGTGACTCAGCGTGACGCCATTTTCCACCGCCTTGCTCACTTGCCACTGCTGGTCGGCCGCCGCCGCGACCTGCGGCAAATGCGTGACGCACAACACCTGATAGGACTTGCCCAGCTTTTTCAGCAGGTGCCCGACGATTTCCGCGACGCGCCCGCCGATGCCGCTGTCCACCTCGTCGAAGATCAGCGTCGGCACGCTGGCGACCTGGGAGGTGGCGACCTGTATTGCCAGGCTGATGCGCGACAACTCGCCGCCCGATGCGACCTTGGCCAGGCTGCGCGGCGGCACGCCGGGATTGGCGGCAACCTGGAATTCTATGGTTTCCAGACCGAAGGCATTGCCCTCGGCCAGCGGCAACAACGCCACCGCAAAACTGCCGCCCAGCATCGACAATGTCTGCAGCGCCGCGGTGATTTCACGCGCCAGTTTGCCGGCAGCTTTTTTGCGCGCCGCCGTCAATTTCTGCGCCGCAGAAAGATAGCTTTGCTGTGCTGATTTTTCTTGTTGTTCCAATTCGGCGAGATCGGCATCGCCGCCCAACTCCGCCAGGCGCGCCAGGGTGCGCTGCAACGCTTCATCCAATTGCTCCGGTGCGACGCGATATTTGCGCGCCGCATCCATCACGCTTTGGATGCGCTGCTCCTGTTCGCGCAAGCGTTGCGGGTCGGTATCCAGACGCTGCTGATAATGGCGCAGCGCATACACTGCTTCCTGCAACTCGGCCTGCGCGCTTTCCAGCATCCGCAGCGTTTCGCCCAGGCTTGCATCATGCTCCAACCCATCGCGCAAGCGCGCCGTCAGCGCGTTGAGTTGCGCCAGACACGCGGTGTCCGACTCACTCAAGGTCTCGATGCCGAATGCTGCGGTCTCCAACAGGCTCGCGGCATGGGCCAGGCGCGCATAGTCATCCTGCAAGGCATTCCACTCCGCCACGTTAAAACCCAGGCCCTCCATCTCGTTGCGCTGAAACTGCAACAACTCGCGCTCGGCAGCCACCGCTTCGGCATTCTCGCTGAGGCTGATGCGGCGACGGCGCAAGGTTTGCCATTCGCGATACAATTCCGCGACTTGTTCCGCAGCGCCCGCCATGCCCGCATAACCATCCAGCAACACACGCTGAGCGTCAGCACGCACCAGCGATTGGTGTGCGTGCTGTCCGTGTATATCCAGCAACTGATCGCCCGCTTCGCGCAACTGTTGCAGCGTCGCGCTTCGCCCATTGATGAAGCCGCGCGAACGCCCCCCGGCATCCAGCACGCGGCGCAGCAGACACACATTCGTGTCGCCTTCCAGCTCCTGTTCGCGCAACCAAGCCTGCAATTTTGGCAGCGCCGCTATGTCAAACTCGGCGGCGATCTCGGCACGCTCGCATCCGTTGCGCACCATGGTCGCATCGCCGCGTTCACCCAGCGCCAATGACAACGCGTCGATCAGGATAGACTTGCCTGCGCCGGTCTCGCCGGTCAGCGCGGTAAAACCGGCGGAGAAATCCAGCTCAAGCGAGGATACGATGACGAAATCGCGGATGCCCAGAAATTTCAGCATTTATCTTGGAAATTTCAGCATTTATCTGGGGAATTTCAGCATTTAACTTGGAATTTCAACATTTATAACATCTGGTTCCAGAGCAACTTTTCGCGCAACGTATGGTAATAGCTATGCCCCGCCGGATGAAGCAGACAGACAGTCTCGGGATGACGCGTGACGATGATCTTGTCATGCAACTGCAATTCGTGGCTGGTGTGACTGTCGAAACGCACTTGTATATCGCCGGTACGGTGCACCAGGATTTCCAGTACCGAAGAACCCTTCACCACAATGGGCCGATTGCTCAGTGTATGCGGACTTATCGGAACCAACTCAAGCACATCGAGGCTGGGATGCAGTATCGGGCCGCCGGCAGACATCGCATAAGCCGTGGAACCGGTGGGTGTCGAAACGATCAGCCCGTCGGCGCGCTGGTTGTAGAGATATTCGCCATCGATGCGCACCTCGAACTCGATCATGCTGCTGGTATTGTTGCGATGCACCACTACCTCATTGAACGCACGGCCGCTGTATACCTCGACATCGTTGCGCATCACGCGCGCCGCAAGCAGCAGCCGCTGCTCGGTGACGAACTTGCCTTCCAGCATCGCCGTGATGCTTTCCAACATATTGTCCAGCGTGAGGTCAGTGAGAAAGCCAAGCCGCCCCTGATTCACGCCGATCAGCGGCACCTGGCACAGCGACAAGGTGCGCGCGATGTTCAGCATGGTGCCATCGCCGCCCAGCACAATCGCCAGATCCACCGCCCCGCCGATTTCAGCCAGAGTCATCGACGGGTAGGGATTGTCTTTAAGATGCTCGGCGGTCAGACTGTCCACCACCACGGTCAATCCTTTGGCTGACAGGAATTCAGCCAGGCGCAACAAGGGTCCGGCTATTTCCGGAGCCTTGTATTTACCGATCAACGCGACATTCTGAAAGGGGAATTTCATGGGTGAGATTAAACCACATCGCCCAGGCAATGACAAAGCGACTAAGCTGAGAGCACACGAAATGCACCACAGCTGCTTATCGGGTGCCCTGCATCCCTGTTACCTGCAACAAAGACCCGGCTAAAAGTTGCCAAGCTACAATCCGGAAAGATAATCCGTCAATGCTTCGATTTCGGCATCGGTCAGGGATTTGGCGACTTTATTCATCACACCATCCGTGCTGTTGCTGCGTTCACCACTTCTCCAATGGATGAGTTGGGCACGCAGGTACGCCCTGTGCTGACCGCCGATCACCGGATAGGCGCGATATTGGGGGCCCTTGCCGTTCACCCCGTGACAACTCATGCATGGCGGAATACTTCTGCTCGCATCACCTTTCAGGAACAAATTCTTCGCGACCGGATTTTCTCCCTTTCCGCTTCCTTGCATCTTTTCCTGGCTGGCAAAATAGGCCGCTATATCGATCAGCTCGGCATCGTTAGAGGTCGTCGCCATGGCACTGATGATCTGTTGTGTGCGCGCCCCTGATTGAAAATTGCGCAGTTGCTTTGCGATATAGGGAGCATATTGTCCGGCAAGATTAGGGATCAAATCCTCCAGACTGAGGCCAAACAAGCAGTGATGCATTTTTGAATGCGGATCATGACAATGTGCTCCCGTAAAAGATGGTTCAATTAAACCACATCACCCATGCGATGACAAAGCTGAGTCGTGCGAACAAAACCCAGCCCCTTGCCGGTGCTGATATTTTGAATGCCACCAAAGATCACACCTGCGGATGCGCACGCTCGTGCTTGCTGTGCAATTTGTTCAGCGCGTTGAGATAAGCCTTGGCGGAAGCCACCACGATGTCGGTATCCGCGCCCTGTCCGTTCACGATGCGCCCGCCTTTGGACAGCCGCACCGTCACTTCGCCCTGTGCATCGGTGCCGCTGGTGATGTTGTTCACCGAATACAATTGCAGTTCGGTGCCGCTGTTGACGATTTGCTCGATCGCCTTGAAGGTGGCATCAACCGGACCGCCGCCTTGCGCATCGGCTTGATGCTCCATACCGTCCAGGCTCATCACCACACGCGCCACCGGCAACACGCCAGTCTCTGAATGCGCTCCCATGGCCACCAGGCGGTAATGTTCGCTGACCTGCGCCACCGCTTCATCGCTGACCAAAGCCTGCAAGTCTTCATCGAAGATTTCGTTCTTGCGGTCCGCCAATTCCTTGAAGCGCTGGAAGGCGGCATTGAAGGCTTCTTCCGACGGGAACTCGATATTCAGCGCGGTGAAACGCTGACGCAAAGCATTGCGCCCGGAGAGCTTGCCCAGGGTCAACTTGTTGGCATTCCAGCCCACGTCTTCCGCACGCATGATCTCGTAGGTCTCGCGATGCTTGAGTACGCCATCCTGATGTATGCCGGACTCGTGCGCAAACGCATTCGCACCGACGATCGCCTTGTTCGGTTGAACCGGGTAGCCGGTGATACTGGAAACCAGCTTGGATGTCGCCACGATCTGCGTGGTATCGATGCGCGTATCCAGGTTGAATATATCGCGGCGGGTTTTCACCGCCATCACGACTTCTTCCAGCGAGGCATTGCCGGCACGTTCGCCAAGGCCATTGATGGTGCATTCCACCTGGCGCGCGCCGTTCATTACGGCGGCCAACGAGTTCGCCACCGCAAGACCCAGATCGTTATGGCAATGCGTGGACCAGATCACCTTGCCTGAATTCGGCACGCGTGCTATCAACTGCTTGATGCGCTCGCCCCACGCTGCGGGAATGGAATAACCCACCGTATCCGGCACATTCAGCGTCGTGGCTCCGGCCTGTATCACCGCATCGAACACCCGCACCAGAAAATCCATATCGGAGCGTACCGCATCCTCGGCGGAAAATTCCACATCGTCGGTATATTCAAGCGCCCACTTCACCGCGCTCACCGCGCGTTCGACCACCTGATCCTCGTTCATGCGCAACTTGTGCTGCATGTGGATGGGACTGGTCGCTATGAAGGTGTGGATGCGGCCCGACTTGGCCGGCTGTATAGCTTCACCGGCACGGCGCACGTCATTTTCGGTCGCGCGAGCCAAGGAACACACCGTGGAATCTTTAATGATTTCGGCAACCGCCTTCACAGCCGCAAAATCACCCGGACTGGCTGCCGCAAAACCGGCCTCGATGATGTCGACGCCCAACTTTTCCAGTTGACGCGCGATACGGATCTTCATTTCCCTGGTCATCGCCGCGCCCGGACTCTGCTCGCCATCGCGCAAGGTGGTATCGAAAATTATCAATTTGTCTATTATTTTATTTGGCATGCCGAACTCCATTGCAAATAGGTTTAACCTGCGGAACCGCTGCGGTTACCGCGCTTGTTTCAAACTTGTGTGGGTATGATTAGCGCGTGCCGCGCAGCAGCAGTGCAGCCATCAGGCTGAACGTGGAGTGGAGTGTTGCGATGTGGGTTGAAAAATGCATGGGGCTAATATTACCAGTTTTATCGCTTCGTGCAATGGTCTGGCATTTCTGTGCTGTTATTGCAGTGATGTCATTTTCGGCGTTGCCGCAAAACCCACAATACATAGCCGGACAATGCGTAGCACATGAACAATCCGAACAACACACCGGGCGGGTAGCTTGAGATGAAGATCAGAAATAATGCCGCCAGGAAAATCACCAGGAACGGCACGCTCTTGCGCATGTTGAAGTCCTTGAAACTATAGAACGGCAAGTTGCTGACCATGCTCAATCCGGCAAACACCGCCAGTGCAGCCGCATACCAACTCACCGACTCGCCGCTGAAATCATAGTCATGCATCACCCAGACGAATCCGGCGATGAGCGCCGCCGCAGCGGGGCTGGGTAACCCCTGGAAGTAGCGTTTGTCGACCACCTCAATATTGGTGTTGAAGCGCGCCAGGCGTAATGCGGTGGCGGCACAATAAATAAATGCGGCAAACCAACCCCATTTGCCCATGCCCTTCAATGCCCATTCATACACCACCAAAGAAGGCGCGACGCCGAAAGAAACCATATCGGACAGACTGTCATATTGGGCACCAAATTCGCTTTGCGTATGGGTCAGTCGCGCCACGCGACCATCCAGGCCGTCCAGCACCATCGCGATAAATATCGCCACCGCGGCGTATTCGAACCTGCCGTTCATCGCCTGCACGATGGCATAGAAGCCGGCGAACAGCGCGCCGGTGGTGAACAGGTTGGGCAACAGGTAAATCCCGCGCTTGCGCAGGTTCATCGGTTTACGTATATTGAATTCGTCCATGCCCCTAGACTACCCCTTTTGCGGCAACATTGCCAAGATAGTCGTGGTTGCCGACACCTTGTCGCCGATGCTGACTTTCACACTGGCATCCAGCGGCAGATACACATCCACGCGCGAACCGAAGCGTATAAAGCCGTAGCGCTGGCCGCGTGTCAGTACATCTCCCGTCTTGACATAGCACAGAATGCGGCGCGCGATCAGTCCCGCCACCTGCACCGAGGTGATGTCCGTGCCGTTGGCTGTTTTCAGCCATACCGCATTGCGCTCATTTTCCGTGGATGCCTTGTCCAGATCGGCATTCACGAACTTGCCGGGAAAGTACCAGACCTGTTGCACCGTGCCGTCCACCGGACTGCGGTTGGAATGCACGTTGAATACGTTCATGAACACGCTGACCTTGATTGCCTCGCGCTGCACGTAAGGGTCGTTGATGCGTTCCACAGCAACGATACGCCCGTCGGCGGGAGACAACACCGCGCCGGCATCTTGCGGGATCTCACGCGGCGGATCGCGGAAGAATTGCAGCACGAACAGCGCGATGATCCACAATGGGATAGACCAAGCTGCACACCAAACTGTAGCCAGCAAGGCGATTAAAACCGAACCGGCCAGGAACGGCCAGCCTTCTCGTGCGATGATGGGGTGAGGATAATTATTCATAGGATTGAGTAACCAGAAATGAGGAATGATGGAGAAATGCTTGGAGCGAAAAATCGGGACGGATCGTTGACACTCTCTATCCTCAATCCTCGCGCGTCGATCCTAGTTCAGTTCTTGGATTGATCCACCAGCTTGTTCTTGCTTATCCACGGCATCATCGCACGCAACTGGCCACCGACTTTTTCGATCGGATGCTCTGCATTCAAACGACGGCGAGCGGTCATTTCCGGATAGTTGGTGCGGCCTTCAAGAATGAATTGTTTGGCGTAGGAACCGTTCTGAATGTTCTTCAAACATTCCTTCATCGCGGCACGTGCTTCGTCTCCTATCACGCGCTGGCCGGTCACGTATTCGCCGTATTCCGCATTGTTTGAAATCGAATAGTTCATGTTGGCGATGCCGCCTTCGTACATCAGGTCCACGATCAACTTCAATTCATGCAGGCACTCGAAATAAGCCATTTCCGGCGCGTAACCCGCTTCGGTCAAGGTTTCAAAACCGGCCTTGACCAGTTCCACCGCGCCACCGCACAACACGGCTTGTTCGCCGAACAGGTCGGTTTCGGTCTCTTCGCGGAAATTGGTCTCGATCACGCCACCCTTGGTGCCGCCATTGGCTGCCGCATAGGACAACGCGATGTCGCGCGCCTTGCCGGACTTGTCCTGATACACCGCGATCAAACTCGGCACTCCACCGCCCTTGAGATATTCGGAACGCACGGTATGGCCGGGGCCCTTCGGCGCGATCATGATCACGTCCACATCGGCACGCGGCACGACCTGGTTGTAGTGGACATTGAAGCCATGCGCAAACGCCAGGGCAGCACCCGCCTTCATGTTAGGTGCAACGTCTTCGTGATAGACCTGCGGGATGGTTTCGTCAGGCAACAGCATCATCACCACGTCGGCATTTTTCACCGCAGCGGCAATTTCCGATACCTGCAAACCGGCACCTTCGGCCTTTTTCCAGGACGCGCCGTTCTTGCGCAACGCGACAGTCACGTTCACACCGGAGTCGCGCAAATTTTGCGCATGTGCATGGCCTTGTGAACCGTAGCCCACAATGGTGACTTTCCTGCCTTTGATCAGGGATAAGTCTGCATCTTTGTCGTAATAAACTTTCATGCTGTCCTCTTAAAATATAATAATTAAAGTTTCAAAACCCGTTCACCGCGCCCAATGCCGGATGCACCGGTACGCACCGTTTCCAAAATCATGTCGCGGTCAATCGAATGCAAAAAGCTGTCCAGTTTAGCGCAAGTATCGGTCAGTTCGATGGTACAAGTAGACTCCGATTCGTCTATCACACGGCCATGGAAAATGTTCGTCACGCGTTTCAACTCCTCGCGTGCCGCGCCTACCGCACGCACCTTGACCAACATCAACTCGCGCTCCAGATGTTCGCCTTCGCTCAGATCCATAACTGCCGCCACGTCGATCAGCTTGTTCAGTTGCTTGTTGATCTGCTCGATGACCGCATCCGAACCGCTGGTGACGATGGTCATGCGCGACAAGGTAGGATCTTCCGTCGGCGCTACCGCCAGCGATTCGATGTTATAACCGCGTGCCGAAAACAGACCGGCCACACGTGACAAAGCACCCGCTTCGTTTTCCATCAGCAAAGAAATGATGTGCCGCATCACAAATCCTCCGACAAGATCACTTCAGACAAACCCTTGCCGCCCGGCACCATCGGGAACACGTTTTCCGTCGGATCGGTCTGGAAGTCCATGAACACCAGATCATTCTTGCGTGCAAAGGCTTCTTTCAACGCCGGCTCCACATCGGAAGGTTTGTCGATCCGTATCCCGATATGCCCATAAGCTTCTGCCAATTTCACAAAATCAGGCAACGCATCCATGTAGGATTCCGAATAGCGGTTGCCGTGGAAGAATTCCTGCCACTGGCGCACCATACCCAAATAGCGGTTATTCAGCGACACCACCTTGATCGGCAGGTGGAATTGCTTGCAGGTGGACAACTCCTGAATATTCATCTGGATACTGCCTTCGCCGGTGACACAGGCCACCGTTGCACCCGGATTGATCAACTGTACGCCCATCGCGGCAGGCAAACCAAATCCCATAGTGCCGAGCCCGCCGGAGTTGATCCAGCGCCGCGGCTTATTGAACTTATAATACTGCGCCGCCCACATCTGATGCTGGCCGACATCAGATGTGACGAAGGCATCGCCGCCGGTAATCTCGTAGAGCTTCTCGATCACGAATTGCGGCTTGATGATCTCGGTGGAATTTTTGTAGCGCAATCCACCGCCCTTGACGCGCCACTCATCTACCTGTTTCCACCAGGCAGCCAAGTCGGATGCATCGGGCATTTGTTTGCTGCTGCGCAATTCGCTCAACAATTGTTCCAGCACCAATTTCAGATCGCCCACCACCGGCACATCCACCTTGACGCGCTTGGCGATGGAGGAAGGATCGATATCGATATGGATGATTTTGCGCGGTACTTGGGCGAAATGTTCGACATTGCCTACTACGCGGTCATCAAAGCGTGCACCGACAGCCAACAGCACATCGCAATACTGCATCGCCATACACGCCTCATATGTCCCGTGCATGCCGGGCATACCGACGAACTGCTTATCGCTGGCAGGGTAGGCGCCCAAACCCATCAGCGTGCTGGTGCAAGGAAAACCAAGCAGACGCACCAGCTCGGTCAATTGCGCCGATGCCCCCGACAGCACCACTCCGCCGCCGCTGTATATCATCGGTCGCTTGGCTTCCAGCAGTAATTGCACAGCACGCTTGATCTGCGCGCTGTCGCCCTTGCCGACCGGATTATAGGAGCGAATGCTGACACTGCCCGGATAAATGAATTCGGTTTTATGATTGGATATGTCCTTTGGAATATCCACCAGCACCGGCCCCGGACGGCCTGACTTGGCCAGGTAAAATGCCTTCTTGATGGTTGGCGCGATATCCTTTACGTCCTTGATCAAAAAGTTGTGCTTCACGCAGGGGCGGGTAATGCCTACGGCATCGACTTCCTGGAACGCATCTTCGCCGATCGCATAACTGGGCACCTGGCCGCTGATGACCACCATCGGGGTCGAGTCCATATAGGCCGTGGCAATCCCAGTCACCGCATTGGTGATCCCGGGGCCGGAAGTGACCAATGCCACGCCCACTTTCTCCGAAGAACGCGCATAGCCATCCGCAGCATGTATCGCTGCCTGTTCATGGCGCACCAGGATATGTTTGACCTTGTCTTGCTGAAACAGCGCGTCATAAATATGCAGCACTGCCCCGCCAGGGTAGCCGAATATGTATTCGACTCCCTCCTCCTGCAAACAGCGGATAGCAATTTCCGCACCAGTCAACTCCATCACAAACACCTTAAATATAAACGAAATAGAACCTCGTAAGATAATGGTTGGCAGCGTTTTGGTCAACCTTTGCCGTTCCATCAACATGGTTTCAAGCGATATCGATAACAATTTGCTACCATGAGCTCTCTTGCAAAGGGTGATAAAACTGTGTACTTCCGCTGAATTAAGCCAATTTCTCAGCAGCGTCGAGCGTCGCGCATATAAACATGCGGTTTTTTCCGTGCGCGACGATCACGCCGCACTGGACATCGTTCAGGACGCGATGCTCAAGCTGGCGGAAAAATATGGCGACAAGCCTGCCGAAGAACTGCCGATGTTGTTCCAACGCATTCTGCAAAATACCATCCGTGATCATTATCGCAGACAAAAAGTTCGATCGGCCTGGGTAACACTCTTTTCCGGTTTGCAATCCAAACACGATGATGAAGAATTCGACCCGCTGGATGTGCTTGAAGACAGCGAAAACCAGACCACCCCAGCCGCCCCAGAAGCGTCCTTGCAACAGAGTCAAATCATTGCGCTGATCGAACAAGCACTTAGCAAATTACCGGCGCGTCAACGGGAAGCCTTCCTGCTGCGTTACTGGGAGGGACTGGACACAACCGAGACCGCCGCAGCAATGGGCTGTACCGAGGGTAGCGTCAAAACCCACTGTTCGCGTGCTGTACATGCGCTTTCCGTGTCTCTTAAAGCAAAAGGAGTGGAACTACCATGACTACGAATTTAGACCCCGGCAAGATCGCCCAGCTACTGACACTAAGCGCCCGGCAGTTGGACCAAAGCACTTTATCCGCATTGCACAGCGCTCGCCAGAATGCACTGAAAAGACAGGCGGTGCGCGCGCCCGTTTTCGCGCTTGCCACAGGTCGCGGTACACACAGCCTGATACCAGACTCGATTCAACAATGGGTGGTCGCCGGCTTGCTTATCGCTATGCTCATCGTTGGAACGAGTTTTTGGCATCATATTGTCCAGGAACAGCAAATCAGCGATATTGATGTGGCGATTTTGACTGATGACTTGCCCATCGAAGTTTTCGTTGATTGATTCTTGATGCCGATCAGTAGATGCGAAGTTCTGTAATTGGAGTTTTTTTGTTACTGTGCTTTACCAGCACACTTGCCAGCGCGGCATCAATATCCTGGCGAGCGTTGAGCCCTGCGCAACGGGAAGCTCTTGCCCCTCTGGACCAACAGTGGGACACCCTGCCGGAGATACAGCGAAGCCGCCTGATCGAAACCGCCAAACGATATCCACGCCTGACTCACGAACAAAAAGAACGCTTCCATAACCGCCTGGAAAAATGGAGCAAGCTCACGCCGGAACAACGCGAAGCCGCCCGTGAAAAATATCGCGCCTTTAACAAAGTGCCTGCTAAAGAACGTGAGCAAGTCAAAAGGATGGTGCGCGAACAGGAAGCCAGCAAAGCTGCTGCCGCAAGCACTGTGCCGCCCGTATCCCAAACGCGCTGATTCCTTCCCCCACCGGGGCGATGACAACGCCCCCCGAACACCGCGCGATATAATTTTCCCGGTTATGCTCCTTCATAACGTGTCATACAGCGCTTTGCCTGGCGACCTGCTTTTCAGCGTCGTTCGGTCCACCATAACATCAAAATACCCAACAACAGAAACAAGCCGGTCATCGCCGTTGCACTGATGAACGGCTGCCAGTCGTTGAGCGCGCCCAAACTGGCAAACAAGCGCCCCACAAAGTGGAACGCCAAGCCCAACACGATACCCAGGAATATCATCGCACCTATCCCCCCGGCACGCCGATGGTAAGTTGCAAATGGCAGCGCCAGCAGCATCATCACCAGCAACGCTAATGGATAAACCAGCTTATTCCACATCGCGATTTCATAGCGCGCACTCTTTTGGTGGTTTTCTTTCAAGTGCCCGGTGTATTGATACAAATCGTAGGCGGACATTTGTTCCGGCACCACCAACAACACGCTCAGAATGGCCGGTGTCAATGCCGAACGCCATTCTTGCTTGGGCTGAACGTCGATGTTAGTGCCCTCCTTGCTAAAGCGCGTCTCAAGCACGTCTTCAAGCTGCCAAACCCCTTGCTCGATAAAGTTTGCCCGCTTGGCGTTGGTAATGGACTGCAAGTGATAGGTTTCATCGAACCGGTATATGTCGATATTCAATAAACTGGTATCTGGCATGACGTTTTTCACATTCACGAAATTGCGCTCATCCTTGACCCACACGCCCGAGCGAAATTCCTTCAGCGAAACTTGCGCGTTTTGCGCCTTCAATCGCAATTGCTGCGCCATCCGCTCGCTTGGCGGCGCAAGCAGTTCGCCGCAAACGAAACTCAACACGACCAACGGCAAAGCGATCTTGAACAGAGCGCCGACCATCTGCCAGATCGATGCGCCGGAAGATCGAAAAACGGTCAACTCCGAACTGGCTGCCATCTGCACCAGTGCTGTGATAGTACCGATCAGAACCGCCACTGGAAACAGCTCGTAGATATGGCCGGGAATGGTCAGCACCACGAAAAGCAACACATAACCCAGGTGATATTGCCCCTGCCCCATCACATTCAGTTCATGAATCAAATCCAGAAAGGCGAATAACATGATCAGCGCGAGGAACACCAACCCAATGCTGAAGTAAATTTCACGACCGAGATAGCGCGTCAGCAAGTTCATTTCTTGATCGTCCTGCGTAACGAGAACAATGTCATGCGACGATAGAACATCAGCACAACCACCGTCAGCATCGCCGCATGTATGCCCCACAGGCCGATGCCGGGCGACAGCTTGCCTTGACCTACCCAAGTATTGGTGACACTGATCATATTGCTATAGAGCATATACAGCACGATCGCCAGGATCAGATTGAGCGAGCGTCCGGCACGCGGATTGACGTAACCCAATGGAATCGCCAACAAGGCAAGGAGCGCCGCGCTAATCGGCAATCCTATTCGCCATTCCAGCTCGGAGATATCCCACGTTGTGCTGCTGCGCCACAACTCCGGAGTCGACATGCTGCGAACTTGCGGCTCTGCCTGCTTGGCAGGCAGGTCATCTATACGCATCGCATAGCGTTCAAATTCCACAATACGATAATCGCGCTGTCCCGGCGTGCCTTCATAACGCGTACCGTTCAACAAAACCAAAAAACGATCGCCATTCGGCACAGTTTCCTGCACGCCTTGCTGTGCCGCCATCGTGCCAATTTTGCCGTTTTGCTCGGATTGCACAAAAATATTGCCGACGCGATTGGAGCCTGGATTGACGTTCTCGATAAAATACACCCGACCGCTCTGCTTTGACTCGCGAAACATGCCAGGGGTCGCAGATGTGACATCATTACGACTTTCCAGCTTGCTTTTGAACTCATCGGTCTTTCGTAATGCCCATGGAGACAGCACCAGGCTAAGCAATGCAATCAACCCGACCACAGGTAATGCATACCACAAGACCGGGCGGATCCAGCTCGTCAAGCCGATACCTGAGCTAAACCACACCACCATCTCACTGTCACGATAACAACGCGACAAGGTAAGCAGAATTGAGATGAACAAACTGATGGAAAGCAATACCGGCAGATAATTCATTGCACTGAAGCCCAGCAGCGCCAACACCCCATCCACAGCAACCAAGCCGCTGACCGCCTCGCTTAACAGGCGTATCAACTGGCTGACCACGATAATGCCAAGCAACACCGCGAACACCAGCAAACCGTTGCTGGCGAACTCGCCCACCAAAGCGCGCTGAAAAATGCCAGCGCGTAACGGCTTTGACTTTATACGGTAAGTTTGCGGATAATCGGGCATCGAAACCTGGGTTTTTAAATCTTGAAGGAGTGTCACGTGGAATTTAGCATAAAACAAAGCAGTCCGGACAAACAACGCAGCAACTGCTTGGTCGTTGGCGTATTCGAAGGTGGCAAACTATCCCCAGCAGCGCAAATTCTCGACAAGGCAGCAAAACATGCGCTCAGCGACCTGATCGCACACGGTGACATAAGCGGAAAATCTGCAACTACCCTGCTGCTGCACAAACTTCCCGGCATCGCTGCCGAACGCGTGTTACTGGTTGGCTTGGGCAAAGCCAGTGAATTGACCAACAAAACCAGCGTGGACATACTGCGCGCGACCTTCACTGCATTGAACGGCACACCCGCCAAAGATGCCACACTGTACGTCATTGATGAGGGTCTCGGGAAAAATGCCGAGTGGGTCGTCAAGCAGGCGGTGTTCGCCGCAGCCGAGAGTGTCTATCGCTCCGACAGCCTTAAGAGCAAACCCGCCAAGGCCGCGACGCTGAAGAGCATTACCTTCGCCACACTGGACAAACCGGCTGCCGCTTTGAAGAACGTGCTCGAACATGCCGCAGCTACAGCGCATGGAATGGAACTCGCCAAGACGCT
>Ga0208587_1000085_pt1 | contig 47057 bp, 46 predicted proteins | sample NGESurdeep092012_7_FD_184472 | JGI IMG/M metagenome (GOLD analysis project Ga0208587, IMG submission 184472) | Arctic peat soil microbial communities from Barrow, Alaska - NGEE Surface sample 210 deep-092012 (SPAdes) | ecosystem: Environmental > Terrestrial > Soil > Wetlands > Peat ...
GGCATCGGCGCGCAGGGTGCCGACGGCCGGCTCCGGTTCGCCGGTGACCGGGCCCACGCCGTCTACTGAGTCGGCCAACACGCCCAGGGTGGCAGCGGCTTGACTGACCAGCAGGAGCCGCGTGGTACCAGCCACCGCCGTCTTCGGGCCGCCGAGCAGCGGCCCGAGGTCGACGACGGCGAGCAGGCGCCCGCGCCAGTTGGTGACCCCGACCAGCCAACCGGGCAACCCGGGCACCCGAGTGATTGGCGGCACCCGTCCAACCTCGACGACCGCGGCCAGCGGCAGCGCATAGCGGGACCCGGCCAGCCGGATCACGACCGCGCCGGTGGCCACGCCGTCCGGGTCGGTCATCGGTACGTCGCTGGACCGCACCACCCGGGTGATGGAAGGTCGCGCGGTCACGGGCACCTCCGAGCGCCGGTCCGGGCCGGGGCGTCGGCGTCGGCGTCGGTACGTCGGCTATCGGCGCCCTGGGGAAGGAGGTGAAGCCGGCCGCAGCGGCCACCCGATCACGGCAGTGGCGGCGAGCGCGCCACCGACAGTGAACCCCAGCCCCACCGGGCCGCCGGTGAGCACGACGTCGCCCTCGGGCCGGGCCGAGGCGAGCACGCCCACGACCAGCAGCCACCCCAGCCCAGGCATCGCCGCCCCCAGCCGGCTGCCGGTGCCCCGCGCCCCGAACACCCCGACCGCGGCGTTGCCGACCACCGCGATCACGATCGACAGCGGCAGCACAACGGCGCCGACCCGCAACGGGACCAGGAAGGATCCGACGCCGCCGAGCTCCGCGCCGAGCGCGAAGAGCACGGCGTACGTCGCCGGGAGCACCCACCGGGGGTCGGGTCTGGCTATTTCGCCTGGCTGCGCCGAGTCGATGTCTTCCCGGTCGATGTCTTCCCGGTCGATGTCTTCCCGGTCGATGTCTTCCCGGTCATGGTCGTCCCGGTCATGGTCGTCCCGGTCATCCCGCGCGGCTGGCGGTCGCGCCGCCGGCTGGGCTCCAGCGGCGACAGGCGGCGGGCGGCGCACCGGGCCAGCGTAACGGCGGCCGTCGGGCCAGCCGTGCTCGCGAGCCCTACTCGCGGGCAGCGGCGTCTCGCAGGTCGATCACGGTTGGCGCCGTACCCGCCATCAAGACTGAGCACCGAGCCGCCTCCAACACCGCGGTAATCTCGCGGCCGATCAGCTCTTCGCGCGTCAGCAAGGCGTCCCGCAGGGCCTCGACCAGGTGCCGGTTGTCTCCCAGCAGCGTCCGTACCGCCGCCTTCTGCTCCTGCAGGATGCGCTCCACCGCCGCGCGACCGGCCCCATCGGAAAGCACTCGGCCGACGATGTTCGTGTCGCTGAAGCCGGAGTTCTGCACCGCGGCGTAGGAGACCAGGGTGCCGGCCATCCCGACCGACCCGACCATCTCCGCGGCCACGCTGGTGGCGTACGCCAGGTCCCCGCCCGGCCCGGTGGAGACGTCCCCGAAGAAGAGCTCCTCGGTGCACTGGCCGGCCAGTGCGATCTGGATCAGCGCCAGCATCTCGGTCCGAGACCGGGTGTAGACGTCCTCGGCGTCGCCGTGGGCGAGCAGACCCAGGGCACTGCGGCGCTTGACGATGGTGAGGATCTCCAGCCGGCGGTGCGGCGCGGTCAGCCAGGCCGCGGTCGCGTGCCCGGACTCATGCGTGGCGATCAGCCGCCGCTCGTGCTCGGTGTAGGCCACCGGCTGGCCCAGCCCGACCTCCTCGGTCATCCGCGCCCGCTCCAGGTCCTGCCAGCTCATTGCGCCGGCACCGCGGCGCAGCGCGTTGACCAGCGCCTCGTCCAGCAGGTGCTCGATCATGACCGGGGTGTAGCCCTGGGTGACCCCGGCCAGGGTGTCCCGCAGCGCAGGATCGGCCAGCTCCGGAGCATGCGCCTTGGTCGCCAGGAAGTGGTCGACCAGCTCGCGCCGGCCGGCCTTGGCCGGCAGCTCGAAGGTCAGCCGCCGGTCGAACCGACCCGGCCGCAGCAGCGCCGGGTCCAGATTGTCGGCCCGGTTCGTGGCCGCGATGAGCAGCACGTTCGTCACCGGCGGAGTCGGCTTGGACAGCTGCCGTTGCGCCGGCAGCAGCAGGTTCACCGCGTCGACGAGGCGGCCGAGGGCCTGCTGACCGCGAGCCGGGGCGTCGAAGGACTGCATCTGCACCAGCATTTCGTTGACAACGCCGCCGGTCCCCTCCGAGATCATCGGTGTGGACAGTGAGCCGGCCGCCGCGAGCGCCGGGAGGTACGCCGGCACGTGCCCGTCGGCGAACAAACTGCCCGCCAGCCGGGTACCGGCCCCCACCGAACCGGCCGACCAGCCGGTCATGGGCGCGCCGCCACCGGTCATCGGGGATATCCCGCCGCGCGCCATGGCGATCGCGTCAATCTCTTCGATGAAGCCGATCGCCCCACCCTCCTGACGGGCGGCCTTGCGCAGCGCAGCGAAATAGGAGCGGATCTTGCGCGCGGTGGCGCCGTAGAACATGGACTGGAACGACGTCGCGGACACGAACAGGAACGGCACCCCGGCCTCGGCCGCCATTGCCTTGGCCAGGTGCGTCTTGCCGGTGCCTGGGGCGCCTTCGAAGAGCAGCCCGCGCCGCGGCGTACCGCCCATCTCGCCGGTAAAGGTCTTGTGCGCCAGGAACAGGTTGAGCGAGCGGACGACGTCGTCCTTGACCGGGTCGATGCCCTTGACGTCCGCCAGCCGGGTGGAGATCTGCTCCGGCCGGTAGGTCACGTGCGGGGAACGGCCGGCCACGATCTGTGAGCCGATCAGGGCGACCCCGAGCAGGACGAAGAACAGGATTGGGGTGACAAGCAGCCAGTCGACCTGCGGAAGGGCGAAGACGTCGAATGGGCGGCCGACGAGGAAGCGGTACCACAGGAACGCCGTCGGCACCCCCAGCACGCCAGCCACCGTCCACAGCCGCCGGCGGCGGCGCGACTCCCGGCTGGCGCCGACGTCGACGGAACGCGCGGTAAGCAGCCCGTCGCCGCCGAGACCGACCAGGGAGTTGGTGACCGCGCTGTCCGGACCTGAGGCCACGGTGCTCCTCCTGTGGTAGCCGGCGCCGTACTGCCGGTCGGACGTGGCGGCAAAGGAACTTCGGCCTACCGCTAAAGCCGGGCTGCGCTCGGGCCGAAAGAGAACCGAGGGATGCACGTAACTTCGGACTAGCACGAGCCGGTGGTCGGACGAGCTCGCCGTGTCGTCAGTGTGCCCACTGTGCAGTCCCCCTGACTACACGACGTGACGAGTTCACCCGTTCGTGTCACGGTTAGTCAGGGTGTCGGCAATGAACTGGCCATGAACCGGCCATGCGCCAAAGTTGTGCGACGGTTCGAGCCGCCGGCGGCTCGTTCTGCCGCACAAGTCGCCGGCGCCGACGTACCGGCCGAATCAGATCTAGGTCAAAGCCCCGCGAACAGGTCCGACTCGCGGCCGCACGGACCGTCGCCGGCGCCCCGCTCTCCGGCCACCAGGGTGTAGTGCTCGGTGCCGAACGCCCGCTGGCCGATGTTGTTCGACAGCGCGAAGAACGGGCCGTCGACGGAGATCTGCGTCGGGTAGGCGCGCAGCGCGGCCATCTTGGCCTCGAACTGCTCGGGCGCGTCGATCTGCGTGGTCACGACCTCGTCCGGTACGCCGAACGGCAGGTCATCGACGGACTCAACGCCTTCGAACATCGTCCCGCCGGACTCGCGCACTGCGTCGATCGCGGCCTGCAGCACCGACTTCGGCATCGCTGTGTAGTACAGCTTGCTGGCCGCCCACGGCTCACCGACCTCCGGGGCGTACGCCGGGTCGGCCGCCTTGGCGAAGGCCGCCACCGCGACCCGGTGCGCCTGGATGTGGTCCGGGTGGCCGTAGCCGCCGTTCTCGTCGTAGGTGACCACGACCTGTGGACGCACCTCGCGCACGACAGCCACCAGCAACCGGGTCGCCTCGTCCAGGTCGGCCTGCCAGAAGCACTCCGGGCGCTCGTTGCTCGGCACGCCCATCATTCCCGAGTCGCGGTAGCGTCCCGGCCCGCCCAGGAAGCGGAAGTCGCGCACCCGCAGCGCCTCCATCGCCGCCGCCAGCTCGCCGATGCGGTGCTGGCCGAGGCCGTCCTCGCGGTCGGCGGCCAGGTGCTCGACGGTCGGGTCGAGGATCTCGCCCTCCTCGCCAAGGGTGCAGGTGACCTGCGTGACCAGAGTGCCCTCGGCGGCGTACTTGGCCATCGTCGCGCCGCAAGTGATCGACTCGTCGTCCGGATGGGCGTGCACCAGCAGCAGCCGGCGAGGGAAGTCCAGCGGCGTCATCTCCACCGCCTGCTTCAGCGGCTCGACGACCGCGGCCGCTTCGGCGGCGGCCGCGGCCGCTTCGGCCAGCACCGCCTCGGCGGCGTCCGCGCCGGATACTCCTACCTCGGGTGGCGGCGGCTCGAGAGTTTCGCTCACCGGTGCACCGTAGTTCGCCGGCACGTGCCCCGCCGCGCCGACCGCTGCGCCGACCTGGTGCGCCAGGCTGTGATCTTCACGAGCGATCCGGGTGACTTGGCACGGATCGTGGCCGCCCTCAATGCTTCGCTGCGCCTGCATCCGGTGTAACGCGGGCGAGGCTGTGGCTGCCGAGGCGCCTCAGCCGCCACCGGCAAGACCGGCGCGAGCCCGACGGCCGCGCGACTTCTCCCGATCGGCGGCCGGCAGCACAACCTTGCGCAGCCGAACCGTGGCCGGCGTCACCTCGACGCACTCGTCCTCGCGGCAGAACTCCAGCGCCTGCTCCAGCGACAGCTGCCGGTGCGGGATCAGCCGCACCAGCTCGTCCCCGGTCGACGAGCGCATGTTGGTGAGCTTCTTCTCCTTCGTCGGGTTGACGTCCATGTCGTCCGCCCGGGAGTTCTCCCCCACGATCATGCCCTCGTAGACCTCGGTGCCAGGCGCGACGAAGATCGTGCCGCGCCCCTGCAGGTTGAAAAGCGCGAATGCGGTCACCGGCCCGCGCCGGTCGGCCACCAGCGACCCGGTCGGTCGGGTCCGCAGCTCGCCGTGCCAGGGCTCGTAGCGCTCGAAGACGTGGTGCAGCAGCCCGGTGCCGCGGGTCTCGGTGAGGAACTCGGTGCGGAAACCGATCAGGCCGCGGGCGGGCACGACGTACTCCAGCCGGATCCAGCCGGTGCCGTGATTGACCATCTGCTCCAGCCGGCCCTTGCGCAGCGCCATCAGCTGGGTCAGCACCCCGAGGTAGTCCTCCGGCGCGTCCACTGTCAGCCGCTCCATCGGCTCGTGCAGCTTGCCGTCGACCAGCCGGGTGACGACCTGCGGCTTGCCGACGGTCAACTCGAAGCCCTCTCGGCGCATCAGCTCGACCAGGATCGCCAACTGCAGCTCGCCGCGGCCTTGGACCTCCCAGGTGTCCGGGCGCTCGGTCGGCAGTACCCGAATGGCCACGTTGCCCACCAGCTCGGCGTCCAGCCGGTTGCGCAGCAGCCGGGCCGTGAGCTTGCCGCCGCTCTGACCGGCCATCGGCGAGGTGTTGATGCCCACCGTCATAGAGATCGACGGCTCGTCGACGGTGATCACCGGCAGCGGCCGCGGGTCGTCGAGGTCGGCCAGGGTGTCGCCAATAGTGATCTCGGGGATGCCGGCGATCGCGATGATGTCGCCGGGACCGGCCTGCTCCGCGGGTACCCGGTCCAGCGCCTCGGTCATCAGCAGCTCGGTCAGCTTCACCCGCGCCACGGTCCCGTCGACGCGACACCAGGCCACCATCTGCCCCTTGCGCACGGTGCCGTGGTGGATCCGGCACAGGGCGAGCCGGCCGAGGTAGGGCGAGGCATCCAGGTTCGTCACCTGCGCCTGCAGCGGGGCGTCCGCGTCGTACTCCGGCGCCGGCACGGTGGTCAGCAGGGTGTCGAACAGCGCCTTGAGGTCCGGGCCGTCAGGCGACTCGCCGTCGGCGGGCCGGTTCAGCGAGGCCCGGCCGGCCTTGGCCTGGCAGTAGATGATCGGAAAGTCGATCTGGGTCTCGTCGGCGTCGAGATCAAGGAAAAGCTCGTAGGTCTCGTCCACCACCTCCGCGATTCGGGCGTCCGGGCGGTCCACCTTGTTGATTACGAGTACGACGGGCAGCCGCCGCGCCAGTGCCTTGCGCAGCACGAACCTCGTCTGCGGCAGCGGCCCTTCGCTGGCGTCCACCAGTAGCACGACGCCGTCGACCATGGACAGGCCGCGCTCGACCTCGCCGCCGAAGTCGGCGTGGCCCGGCGTGTCCACGATGTTGATCACGGTGTCGCCGTAACGGACGGCGGTGTTCTTTGCCAGGATCGTGATGCCCTTCTCGCGCTCGAGGTCCATCGAGTCCATCACCCGGACGTCGACGTCCTGGTTGGCGCGAAAGGCGCCGGACTGCCAGAGCATGGCGTCGACCAGCGTGGTCTTGCCGTGGTCGACGTGCGCGACGATGGCCACGTTGCGCAGGTCGCTGCGCTGGCGGCGGGTACCCGGGGGCTGGGCAAGCACGAGCGAAGGCTCCGCAGGAGACGGGGTCGCCGGCGATCGTCCGGCTCCTCGAGGGTAACCGCCCCCGAGCCCGCTCCCATACCCGAGCGCCGGCATACCTCGGGCCGCGGCGGGGCAGTGACGGCGTACGACGAGGATCCCGACGCAGTCGGATGACGCCCGGTAACCCGGCCCAGGAGGAGTGCAATGAACGAGCAGCGGGACGTGATCGAGGTACTCACCACCGACCACCGCGAGGTGGAGGAGATGTTTGTCCAGCTGGAGTCGCTGCGCGCCAGCGCCGCCGGCAACCCCGCGGTCCAGCAGCAGCGCAAGGAGATCGTCGGCAAGGTGATCAAGGAGTTGGTGCGCCACTCCGAGGCCGAGGAGATGTACGTCTACCCGGCCGCCAAGGAAGCCCTGGGCGACGAGCAGATCGTCGAGCACGAGATCGACGAGCACGCGGCGGCCGAGCGGGTGATGAACCAACTGGACGGGATGAGCCCCGACGACCCCGAGTTCGAGACCTCCCTGGACGCGCTGATGCGCGGCATCCGCCAGCACATCTCCGAAGAGGAGGCCAGCCTGCTGCCGCAGCTGCGCCAGTCGGTGCCGACGGAGAAGCTGATCGAGCTGGGCCAGAAGGTGCAGGCGGCCAAGTAGGTGCCGCCGACGCACCCGCACCCCAGCGCGCCGGACCACCCGCCGCTGAACAAGGTGCTGGGCCTGGGCGCGGCCGTGATCGACAGGGCCCGAGACGCCGTCACCGGCCGCGGAAGAGACTGACCGCCCGCCGACTCGCGCCCGGGACACGAGGCCGCCCGGGCGCGGCGGTTCGGCTATGCCGGCGAGTGCCCGCGCCGCTACCGTTCGTTGCCATGCACCGCGGAGACACCCAGCGCGCTGACACCCCGGCCCAAGCCAGGCCCGCACCTCCGGCCGTGGCGCGACCAGGTGCCCGGCCGGTGTCCCGTGGCGCCACGGTGTTACCAGCGCAGCCACCGGCTTGGGTGCGCGCATCGGGAGCACCCGGACTGTCGGCGGTGGCCGCCGCCGTGCTCCTGGTTGCGATCGGGCTGGCCGCCGGCGCCATCGATGCCATCACTGGGAGTGGCCTGCGGACGACCTTTGCGATCTTCTTTGTGACCGGCTGTGCGCTGGTGGCCGCGCTCGGCCGGGCGCAGGACCGGCTGGCCATCCTGGTCATGCCGCCGCTGGTGTATGCCGCCGTCTCCGTTGTCTTCGGCGGCGACGACACCGGCGCCACCAGGCCGTCGCTGTGGAACCACCTGCTCGCCGTGGTAAGCACGCTGATCACTGGTGCGCCAGTGCTGCTACTGGCCACCGGCGTCGTCGTACTGGTCACGCTGGTGCGCGGGACCTCTCGCCGGTACTGACCTGGCGCATTTTTGGATAGCGGGGCTTGGGGGGGCTTGGGGCGCACGCCCGGCGCACGCAGGAGGCCTTCGACGAGATCGACCTTGGTCAATGCGCTGCACGCCGTGGACTCCGGTGAGGCGGCTCTGGCCTTCCTGCACCGCCAGCCGCCCTACGTCGACGCGCCTGCGCCCGGCCTGATCCTGATGGACGTGCACCTGCCCGGGCGCAGCGGCCTCGACGTGCTGGCCGAGATCAAGGCCGACCCGGACCTGCAGGGGATTCCCGTCGTGTGTCCTCGGCGAACCCGGTGAGCACCACCACGGACGCCTACGGCGCGGCGACCAGCACACGCTGCCGATCACCCAACACGGGGCGCGGCCACCCGGCCACGCCCACCCGCCGGCGTGCGATGGCCCCTCGTCCCCAGACCGGCACGGGACGCGTGCTCGGCCATAACGCCGACCGCTGCCTGCGGGACCTTCGGCCCTGCGCAGGACGGGCGTGAGTCCAGGAGACTGACGGGTCGACCGTCCGAGCTCGGGCGCCGTGGCCCGGTAGGCGGCGGCAACCGGGAGGTATCGCGGCATGGACCACATGGACCACATGGACCTCGCGCAACTGGCCATCCGCCGGCTGATCGTGGCGGAGGCCTATCACGAGCATCAGCTGAACGAGCTCCTGCCGGCGCGCGGTGAGCCGGCGCGTGTCGACGCCGAGCGCGAGCCGCGAGACGTGATCGTCGTCGGCTGCGACGGGTCGCCGGGCAGCAGGATCGCAGCGCACTGGGCTGCGGAGGAAGCCCGTCTGCTCGGACGGACGCTTCGGCTGGTGTCGGTCTGGCATCGCCATCTCTCGCTTCAACCGCCGCTGGCGGGCGAAGACGCTGCGGAGATCCAGACCGCGGCATGGGGGACGCTCGAAGAGGTGGCTGGCCAGCTGCGGGCAAGCGGTTATTCCGCCGAGCAGCGCGTGATCGAAGGCGAGCCTGGTCCGTGCCTGGTGCAGGAGGCCGAGAACGCCGGACTGTTGGTCGTCGGCTCACGCAGCCGAGGGAAGATTCGCAGCACGCTGCTCGGATCCGTTGGACGGTACTGCATCCGCCACGCGCCTTGTCCCGTCGTGGTAGTCGGCGAGGGAGCCGTGCTCGCCCTGGGCGGCCCAACCGCGGCAGCCGCCGAGGAACTGGGAGGATCGCCGGAAAGATGAGCGGAACGTCGGAATCATCCGGCGCGCCGACCCCGCGCGCCGCAAGGCCCCGCGCGCTGCAAGGCCCCGCCCGCCGGTCGGCCGATGACACAACCTGACGTCCCCCCTCGCGCGGGGACTGCGGCCGCACCGCTGCATGCCGCCGGTGATCGGGATGACGTGGACCTGGCTGGCCGATACCGGCCGGTGGCCGGGTGTTCTGCACCCACAGGTGACCGACACGCCCGCTCGGCGAACGACTGCATGCGCCCGGCGGGGGCCGAAGGCCTCTACCCCGGCACCGCCGTGATGTGCACGGTGTTGTCATGGTCGGCGGTCACGACGCGGCGGCGGTAGCCGAGTCGCACACCGCCGTGCTGTGGATGACCGGTGACCGCGTGTACAAGCGCAAGAAGCCGGTGGCCTTGGGCTTCCTGGACTTTTCCACCTTGGCGGCCCGCTGGCAGGCGTGCACCCGCGAAGTCGAGCTCAACCGGCGGCTGGCTCCGGACGTCTATCTCGGGCTCGGCGAATTGCAGGAGCCCGGGCGGCCGGCCGAGCCACTCGTGGTGATGCGCCGGATGCCGGCCGAGCGCCGCCTGGCCATGCTGGCGGCGGCCGGGCGTGATCTCGAGGTGCCGCTGCGGCAGTTGGCTCGGTTGCTTGCTGGTTTCCACGCCGCCGCGGAGCGCTCCCCGGAGATCGACGCCGCCGCGACCCGGGACGCCATCGCCACCCTGTGGCGCGCCGGCCACGACCAACTGACCGACTGCGCTTCCGCCATCCTCGACCCGGCCGCACTCGACCGGCTCGACGAGCTAGCCAGCCGCTACCTCGCTGGTCGCGAGCGGCTGTTTGCGGCCCGAATCGCCGACGGCCGGATCTGCGCCGGCCACGGCGACCTGCTCGCCGACGATGTGTTCTGCCTCGACGACGGCCCGCGGGTGCTGGACTGCATCGAGTTCGACGACCGGTTGCGACACGTCGACATCCTGGCCGACGTCGCCTTCCTGGCCATGGACCTGGAACGGCTGCACGCACCGAGCGCGGCCGCGCGGTTGCTCGCCGCGTACGCCGAGTACGCCGGCGAGACCTGGCCAGCGTCGCTGGCCCATTTCTACCTTGCGCAGCGCGCTCAGGTCCGGGCGAAGGTGGCCGGCCTGCGCGTAGCGCAGGGCCAAGCCGCGGAGGCCTCGACCGCCCGAGCGCTGGTCGACCTGGCCGACCGGCACCTCGCGGACGGCTCCGTGCGCCTGGTTCTCATCGGCGGTACACCTGGCACCGGCAAGACAACGCTGGGGGCTGACCTCGGCCGTCGGATGGGGTGGGCGCATCTGCGATCCGACGCGGTCCGCAAGGAGCTCGCCGGGATGGCTGCCAACCAGCCGGCGCCGGCGGCGTTCGGCACCGGCCTGTACTCCCCGGCCGCTACCCACGCGACGTACAGCACGCTGCTCGCCCGCGCCCGTACCGCCCTCGAACTCGGCGAGTCCGTGATCCTCGACGCGTCCTGGAGTCACCCGGAGACGCGCGCCGCTGCCCGCGGTGTCGCCGCTGCCACGGTCACCGACCTAGTCGAGTTACGGTGCGCCACGCCCGGCCCGGTCGCCCTGCGCCGGGTGCTCGCTCGCCAGGCCCGAGGGGGTGACGCCTCGGATGCCAGCGCCGAAGTGGCCGACCGAATGCGGGCGGAGTTCGCGCCGTGGCCGTCCGCCACCGTGATCGACACCGACGGACCACCGCAGCAGGCCGTCGATTCAGCGCTGCACCAGGTGGGCGGGGCGCAACGGACCACCTCGGTTCCGTCCCAACTCGAGCCCGACTAATATCCGCCGTCGAGCACCGGCATCGCGCGGGCGGGCAACCGGGACCCGCGTTCGGGCGACCCAACCGCCACCGACCGCAGATCGCGCCGGAGCTCCGGCGGTAGGGCGAACTGCAGCCGCTCCCGGGCCGACTCGACCTCCGTGACATCGCCGTAGCCGAGTTCGGCCAGCCACGCCAACACCTCGAAGACCAGGTGGTCGGGCACCGAGGCACCGCTGGTGACGCCGACGGTGCGGACGCCGTCGAGCCACTCAGCGACCAGGTGGTCGGCGTCGTCGACCAGATGGGCCGCGCGGGCGCCGGCGGCCAGCGCCACCTCGACCAGCCGGACCGAGTTCGAGGAGTTCGCCGACCCGACGACGAGCACCAGGTCCGCGTCCTGGGCAATCTCCTTGACGGCGAGCTGCCGGTTGGACGTGGCGTAGCAGATGTCCGCACTCGGCGGCCCTTGCAGAGCGGGGAAGCGCTCCCGCAACGCCGCGACCGTCTGCTCGGTTTCGTCGACCGACAGCGTGGTCTGGGACAGGTACGCGACCTTGTGGGGGTCACGAACCGCAACCCCGGCGGCGTCCCGAGCGCCGTCGACGAGGTGAATGTGCGCGGGCGCCTCGCCCGTCGTACCGACAACTTCTTCGTGGCCGTCGTGGCCGATCAGCACGATGTCGTAGTCGTCGGCCGCGAACCGGCGGGCCTCCAGGTGCACCTTGGTGACCAGTGGGCAGGTGGCGTCGATCGTGCGCAGGCCGCGGGCGGCCGCCTCGGCGTGCACGACTGGCGCGACCCCGTGCGCGGAGAAGACCACGATGGCCCCTTCCGGCACCTCGGCGGTCTCCTCCACGAAGACCGCTCCGCGCTCCTGGAGCCGGCGCACCACGTGCGCGTTGTGCACGATCTGCTTGCGGACATAGACCGGCGCGCCGTAGGCCTCCAGCGCCTTCTCCACGGTGACCACGGCGCGTTCCACGCCAGCGCAGTAGCCCCGGGGACGAGCCAGCAGCACGCGGCGGGCGTCCTCCGGGCGGGCGGCGGCCGGGGCGGTCATGGGTCCATGCTACGTCTGGTGCGGCCACCCGGCCCGCGGCCGCCGGCGTAGCGCGGTCCCCGACGTCCCGGCAACGGAGGTCTGCATTGGTGCGCCGGTCCGACCCCACCCAAGCCCGGCCGGCGGCATCGTCCGGTCCAACCGCCCTGCCTCGTCCGGTGGCGGCTGCCGTGGGCCTGGCCGCCGTCGGGAGCTGCGCCGTCCGGTCGGTGCCGGGCGCGCTGATCCGGTTGCCGTTCGTCGGACTCCGCCGGGCGATCATCGGCGCCGCGGCCATCATGGCCTCCTACGACGCCCTGGCCGAACTCGGCGACGCCGTCGTCGCCGGGCGGCGATCCGGGCTACGCCCCGGAGCCCTGGTCGGCGATCGGATGGAGGATGCCGCGGCGCTGCCCACCGGCGACGCCCGCGGCGCGATGCGCACCGCCGAGCTGGTGGTCGCCCCGTCGTACGCCGGGTCTGAGCGGCTCGCGGGCGAAGACGCCACCGTGACCGAGCACTTGCGGAGCGGGCCGAGCGGGGACGTTGGCGCGGCCCCGCTCGGGGTCGACGAGGGCGACGCGGTGAGCGCGGCCGACCTGCCTGTCCCCGACTACGACCGGCTGTCCCCGGCCGCGCTGCGGGCTCGGCTACGCCGCCTCGACGCCAGCCAGCTGGCCCTGCTGCGCGACCACGAGCGCACCCACGCCGACCGGCTGCCGGTGCTGACCATGCTCGACTCCCGGATCGCCCGGCTCACCGCCCAAGCCGGCGGGGATGCCGGCGGCTGAGCTCCAACCGGGCCGGATGCCGGCGGCTGAGCTCCAACCCTGCGTCGAAGGCGGTCGAAGGCGAAGATAAGGCGGTCGAAGGCGAAGAAAGGTGTCGAACCGGCCGCGGCATGGGACCGTAGGCGGGTGCCCGCCCGTCTGCCTGCCGCGTCCGAAGGACGCTGAGTGCACGCCGCTGCCGAGCAGATCCTGGGGCTGTCCGGGGGCGCGGCGCTATTTGTGGTGTTCCTCCTGCCCGCGCTGGAGGCATCGGCCTTCGTCGGCTTCCTGTTTCCCGGCGAGATCGCTGTCATCCTGGGCGGGGTGCTGGCCTTCGAGCACCGGATCAGCCTGGCGGCCGCGATCGCGGCCGCTATTGCCGGGGCGGTGCTGGGCGACGCGGTCGGTTACGCGATTGGCCACCGGTACGGCGACCGAATGCTCAACAAGCTGCCGGACCGGCTGCTCAAGGCCCACCACATTGAGAAGGCAAAGAGCACGCTGCACCGCCTCGGCGGCAAGGCCGTTTTCGTGGGCCGGTTCACCACCGCCTTGCGGGTGATGATTCCGGGGCTGTCGGGGATGGCCCGCCTGCCCTACCGCACCTTCTTCTTCTACAACGTCAGCGGCGGCATCGTCTGGGCCACCGGCTACGTGCTGGTCGGCTACTCCGCCGGGAGCGGTTGGCGGCAGATCGAGCACAAGCTCTCGCTCGGCGGCTTGGCGCTGCTCGGGCTGATCTTCGTGGTGAGTGCCGCAGTGGTGATCACCCGTCGGCTTCGGCGGAGTCGGCGACGGGGCGCCAGTCACGACATCCCGGAGGCTTCGCCCGAGCAGAGTGCCCCGGTCCCGCACTGAGCCTCCCCACAGTTGTACGACGAAACGAGCCGCCCGCGGCTCGTTCTGACTCACAAGTCCCCGCAACCGCCGGCTGCCCGTCGTACTCGAACATCGTCGCACTGTCCCGTGCCGGGGAGCGCCCGGCCGATGCTGGGCAATGCCACGTTGACGATGAACAGGTCCAGATTCGCCATCGCGCGGCGTCGCCACAACGGCTAACTAACACCGGCCGGAACCGAGGTGCGGTGAGTGCACTAGCTAGCGCTCAACATCGAGACCCCCGAGTAAGTCCAGGTCTTCAACTGACTCGGGACTATGGCGGTAGTCCGTTTGATATGGCAACCTAGTCGCGTGCAGACACCGAGGCCGGCGCCACAAGAAGCGAGGCAAAGGGGGCGACCCTGCTCGATCGCGGCGGCGCTGCAGGTCGTCGGGGAGAAATGGGCATTGTTGGCCGTCCGCGAGATCTCGCTCGGCAACCACACCTTCGACGCCATCGCGCGCAACACCGGGGCCACCCGCGACCGACTCGCCGCGCGACTGCGCGCCCTGGAAGAGGCCGGCGTCATCGAGCGGCGCCAGTACAGCACGCGTCCGCCCCGATCGGACTACCACCTCACGGCGGTCGGCCGCGACCTCAGCCTCGTCCTCCAGGCCCTGCGGACGTGGGGCGACAAGTGGGCGGTCAGCGAGCCGCCGGCCGCGTTCCACCACGGCTGCGGTCACGCCGTCGATGCGGCCCTGCTCTGCCGACACTGCAATCAAGAGGTCAGCGTTGACGACATGCACGTCCATGTTCTGGCCGACGGATGGGACCTCAGTGGAGTAATCAGTACGACGGCAACCGCGGACCACCCGGCCGAACCCGGCCGACCGGTTCCTGTCGGTGGCCAGCCATAGGGTCGCAGTTATGGCGATGCCTTCCAGCCCCGAGCATCCGCTGCCGGTCCGGACCGTGGCCCGGGCCATCGGCGACTGGGTCGGCCGACTGGGTCGCGTCTGGATCGACGGCCAGGTGACGGAGATCTCGCGCCGACCGGGTGCCGCCACTGTCTTCGTCACGCTGCGCGACCCGGCCGCCGACGTGTCGCTACGGCTGACCTGTCCGCGCCCGGTCTGCGACGCGGTGCTGCCCCCGCTGGCCGATGGCGCCCGGGTGGTGGTGTGGGCCAAGCCCGACTTCTATCTCGCTCGCGGGACGCTGACGCTGACGGCGTACGAGTTCCGTCCGGTGGGTGTCGGCGAGCTGCTCGCTCGGCTGGAGCGGCTCAAGCAGATGCTGGCGGTGGAGGGGCTGTTCGCCGCCGAGCGCAAACGCCCGCTGCCGTTCCTGCCGGACACGGTCGGGCTGGTCTGCGGTCGCGGATCAGCCGCCGAACGCGATGTCTGCGAGCACGCCCGCCGCCGCTGGCCGGCGGTGCGGTTCGCGATCCGGGCGGTGGCGGTGCAGGGGCCGACAGCGGTCGGGCAGGTCACTGCGGCGCTGTGCGAGCTGGACCTGGACCCGGCGGTCGAGGTGATCGTGATTGCCCGCGGCGGCGGCTCGGTGGAGGACCTGCTGCCGTTCTCCGACGAGTCGCTGTGTCGGGCAGTGGCCGCCTGCCGGACGCCCGTGGTCTCGGCCGTCGGCCACGAGCCGGACACCCCGCTGCTGGATCTGGTCGCCGACCTACGCGCGTCCACCCCCACGGACGCCGGCCGGCGCGTCGTACCCGACGTCGCCGAACAAGCCGCCGGGGTGGATGCGGCCCGACAGCGGTTGCGCCGGCGGCTGCACCAGCGGCTGGAGGCGGAGGCGGCCGGGCTGGCTGCCCTGCGCACTCGGCCGGTGCTGGCCGCACCCGAGCGCGAGGTCGACCGGCGAGCCGAGGACGTGCGAGCCGCCCGCGAGCGGACGCGCCGCTGCGTGCGCGGCCGAGTCGAGACGGCCACCGCCGAGCTGGCGCATACCCGGGCGCGGGTGGCGGCGCTGTCGCCCGCGGCCACGCTGGAACGGGGGTACGCCGTGGTGCAGCGCTTGGACGGCGCGGTCCTGCGGCGTTACGTCGAGGTCACCGTCGGCGGCGAGATCTCGGTTCGACTATCCGCTGGGCGGCTGGACGCTGTCGTTTCCGGTCGGAGTCCGCGGTGAGCCCGCCGGAGCGGCCGCCCTCGGCCGCCGTCGGCGAGCCCCAACCCGAGCCGGCCGCCTCCTATGAGCAGGCTCGGCGGGCGCTGGAGGAGGTAGTGAAGCGGCTCGAAGCCGGGGGCGTGACGTTGGAGGAGTCCTTGCAGCTGTGGGAGCGCGGCGAGGCCCTCGCCGACGTCTGCCAGGCCTGGCTGGACGGCGCCCGCGCCAGATTGGCGACCGTCATCGGAGACGACGGCATCGTGGGCGGTGGACCGAGCGAGGAGGCACGACGGTGACGAGTGCAGAGCTGCTGGTCGACGCGTTCGGCCGGATTCAGCAGGGTGTCCATCGGGTGGCCGATGGCCTGACGCCAGCCGACCTGGCGGTCCGGGTGGACGACCGCGCGAACTCGATCGGGTGGCTGCTGTGGCATCTGACCCGAGTCCAGGACGACCACCTCGCCGCCGCGGCGCAAATCGAACAGGTGTGGACATCCGGTGGCTGGGTGGACCGGTTCGGGTTGCCGTTCGCGGTCTCGGCGACCGGCTACGGCCAGGACAGCTACGACGTTGCGGCGGTCCGCGTTGACTCGGCAGCCTTGCTGACTGACTACTACGACGCCGTTCATCAGCGGACCATCGACTACGTCGAGCGCTTGACCGACGCCGACCTGGCCCGGATCGTCGATGAGTCCTGGCAGCCGCCGGTGACGCTGGGCGTGCGGCTGGTGAGCGTCGTCGCGGACGACCTGGCGCACGTCGGGCAGGCCGGGTTCGTGCGCGGTCTCATCGAGCGACCAGCCGCTCCGGACAGGCGGGCTCCACCAGCTGGAATGCCTTAACCGGTGTAACCGGTGGACGTCCAAGCTTTGGGCTCCTCGTCAGATCGTGTGGATTCGAGGTAGGCCCGAGTTCCGCCGGACACTCACTACCGCCAAACGGGTGGCCTTCCCGGCCTCGACTCCACCCGGCGTGCTCACCGGCCGACACTGTGCGCAGGCGGGGCCGCGCGGCGGTTGCACACCACACGGCCCCTAGGCACCGTCCGTATGGACAGCGCCATGGCCAACGCTACTCGTCAGAAGCTCGCAAGCTGGCCGCTGGCCGGCCTCGTCGGCGCGGCGATCTGGGCGGCCGTAGTCGTCGTCATCTGGGCGATCTGGTAGGCGGGCGTGGACAGATCAGAGAAGGCGCGGGAGAAGCGGCTCCGCCGCCTGGCCGCACGCCAAGGATACCGGCTGGACAAGAGCCGGCGGCAGGACTGGAGGGCGGCTGACTGTGGCGCCTACTGGCTTATCTGCGCGGAGACCGACATCCTCGCGACGTGGGAGGCCGGCATATCTCTGGACGAGGTGGAGGCGTGGCTGACGTCGTGAGCCGCTGCCAGTGAACGGCGGGCGACCATGCCCGCAACAAGCTCAGCGTCCAAGCCCTTCACCAAGGATACTCGGCCGCCTACTCGACGGTCGCCGACATCCCCGCCGCCATTTGGACGGTCGCGCTCATCCATGCCGCGGGGTCACGCTGGGGGCCATCTTCGTCACCGCCTGCACGCCGAGCGTCATCCTGCACACGACGGTCTCTTCGAGTTCGGGGACGGCATCGACTTTGTCGGCTGCGGAGTAGGCATCCTCAAAGGCGGCAGTCATGTTCATTCCGGTCGTCACGGTGGCGCCGGCTGGCTCGGCGATTGAGTCTGCGGCTCAGCCCATGGTTGATGACTTGAACGTGGGAGAAGTCCATGCCGGCCCGGGCGGTGTTGACGTGGGGCTCGATCACCCACCAGATCCGAGTGTCATGCGCGCGGGCCAGTTGGGCCAACGGCGCGATCGGCATCTGCTTGGCGTAGGTCAATATCGCCACCTCGAACAGCAACGTGAACCCGCTGCCCGGCCGCGCCCACGGCACCGCCACCAGATGCACGCCGTGCTCGGGGCACCGCCCCGCGGCACCCGCGCCGGCATGAAGGCCTGATGCTGGAAGGAGTCCAGATGCCGCCAGGTCTTCTCCGCCGGGTCATGCACCGCGCCCGCCGCCTTGGCGCATCCCGGCTCGGGGCAGCGGAACCGGGCGCCCCGAGGGAAGTCCAGCCCAAGATCGAGCCGACCAGCCTCCTGGTCGAACTCCACCGAGGTCACCCGCCACGGCTCGGCCAGACCCAACGCCGCCCCGAACATCTCGTTCAAATCCAGCCCGTCCAACAAGCCCACCGCCCCCGTCGACCACCCGGCAACGCCACCGGAACCGGTCACAGAATGGCCTAAGATCAACTAGCCGGCCCACACGAAACAGCGAGGACCCAAAGCTTTGCCGACCCGGGCTCGGTGGCTCACCAGTTGGCGATCGACCGCGTCAGGATGCTAGCGATGTCCTCCGCGTGGACGTCTCGCGGACAGGTGGCCAGCAGCCGCTGCTGCTTCATGGTCCCCGGCACGAGCTCAGGCACGTCGCTCTCCCCGTATCCGACCCCGCCGATGCCGTTCGGGATGCCGGTATCGCGCATGAGGTCAATGAGCACCTGCGGCAGCTGCTCGGCCGGGTCGGACAGCTTCTCCTGCCCCGGGGCCAGCAGGGCCGCGGCCCGCAGGTGGCGCTCCGGCGCGCTGGCGAAGCTGAACCGGAAAGCCTCGGGCGCGGTGAGCGACACCGACTGGCCGTGGGGCACCATCGGCTCGTCCTGCGGGTAGCCGGCCGGCCGGTAGTCCTTGACCATCCCGGCGATCGGGTAGGCGTTCGCGTGCGGGATATGGACGCCGGCGTTGCCGAAGCCCATGCCTGCGAACGTCGCGGCCAGCATCATGTCGCTGCGCGCCGCGACGTCGTTCGCGCCGTCGTGCACCGCTCGGCGAAACGACTTTGCCAGCAGCGCCATGGCCCGCTCGCACCACAGGTCGGAGACCGGGTTCGATCCGCAGTAGGTCACCCGCTGCTCGGGCTGCTTGGCCGCGAACGCGGTGTAGTGCCGGGCGGTGTAGGACTCGAGCGCGTGGCAGACGATGTCCATCCCCGAGGCGGCGCTCACCTCCGCCGGCAGGCTCATGGTGAGCAGCGGGTCGATGACGGCCAGCGTCGGGCGCAGCCGCCAATGGCTGATCCCGGTCTTTACCTTCATCGACAGGATGTCCATAACGCACATCGCCGTGCTCTCGGAGCCGGTGCCCGCGGTCGTCGGCACGGCGATGAGTGGCTTGAGCGGGCCGTTGAGAGCCTGGCCGCCACCGATGGGCTTGTTGATGTAGTCCATGAGGTCGCCGGTCTGGTTGGTCAGCAGGTTCACGGCCTTGGCCGTGTCGATGACGGACCCGCCACCGACCGCCACGAAGCCGTCCCACGGCCCCTGGGCGCGGGCGTACTCGCCGGCCTTGTTGATGCTGTCGTCGGTCGGCTCGACGTGCACTCCGTCGAAGACTCCGGACGTGATGCCGTACCGGGTAAGGGCGTCGGCGATGCGGTGCGCGACCCCGCTCTGTCCGACCCCCTGGTCGGTGAGCACCAGCGCCCGCTGCACGCCGTACTGGGCCAGGTCAAAGCCGATCTCGTCGGCGGCGCCGGGACCAAACTTCAGCGGCGGCGCCCCCCACGTGAAGATCGTCTCCTCGGAACGGGTGGCGTCAAACGTGGACATCAGCGGTACCTCCGTGGGGGCGGCTCGGGTCGCCGCGAAACAGCGGTCGGGAGGAGGGTGGCAGGTCGAGACGCGGGACGGGCCTGCACGAGCCACCCGTCCCGCGGCCTGGCCTCAGCCGGCGCCGGCCGCTTGACTACGCAGCTCCCGACGCAGGACCTTGCCGGTGACCGTCTTGGGCAGCTCGTTCACCAGTTCGACCCTGCGCGGGTACTTGTAGGCCGCCACCCGCTGCTTGCAATGCGCGATCATCTCCTGCTCCGTGACCTGAGCCCCCGGCTTCAGGGCTGACGGCTGACGTAGGCCTTGACCGTCTCTTGACCGTCTCGCCCCGGTACCGGTGCCCGGCGGGGCGCTGCCGCGCGGGGTCGCGGTCATCGGGGAGGTGGTCTCGGTCAGGCCGTCGGCGTTGTGCACCTGCTTGCCGGTGGCCTCCCGGAAGGCCTGCTCGGCAGTGGGCGAGATGGCCGCCCCGCCGGAGTAGGCGGTGTCGAAGGAGGCGCCCTCCGCGCCCGAGAAGCCCGGCGCGTGCTCTCTGACCAGGACTCGTGCCTCCGCTGGCCGGGCCGGAAACCACCTGGCTCGCACCCCGCCGCCGCCCCCGCGCGGGGATACGTCGGGGCACTGCGAGCCTCTAGGCTCCGCGCGAGACCCGGAGAGGACGAACGAGTGTGGACTTTGCCTTCGACGCACCGACCGAGGATCTGCGCGAGCGGCTGCTCGCCTTCATGGACCAGCGCGTGTACCCGGCAGAGCCAATCCTCGCCGAGCAGCTGGCGGCCCCACGCGACGACCCGTGGGAGACCACCGGTGTGATCGAGGAGCTGAAGGTGGAGGCCCGGCGGCGCGGGCTGTGGAACCTGTTCTTGCCGCACTCGCCACTGGGCGCCGGTTTGAGCAACCTGCAGTACGCGCCGCTGGCCGAAATCAGCGGGCACAGCCCGCAGCTCGCCCCCGAAGCGATGAACTGCTCCGCCCCGGACACCGGCAACATGGAAGTGCTGGCGATGTTCGGCACCGCCGAGCAACAGGACCGCTGGCTGCGGCCGCTGCTCGAGGGCGAGATCCGCTCCGCGTTCTGCATGACCGAGCCGGACGTCGCCTCCTCCGACGCGACGAACATCGACACCCGGATCGGGCGCGCCGGCGACGACTACGTCATCAACGGTCGCAAGTGGTGGTCCTCGGGGGCAATGAACCCGCGCTGCCAAATCATGATCGTGATGGGCAAGACCGATCCCGGCGGCGAGCGGCACCGCCAGCAGAGCATGGTGCTGGTCCCGCGGGTCACCCCGGGCGTGACGGTACGCCGCGGGATGACCGTCTACGGATACCGCGACGAAAGCCACGGCGGACACGCCGAGGTCGAGTTCGCCGACGTTCGCGTGCCGGTGTCAAACCTGATCGGCGAGGAGGGCGGCGGCTTCGCGATCGCGCAGGCGCGGCTCGGCCCCGGCCGGATCCACCACTGCATGCGGCTAATCGGGATGGCCGAGCGGGGACTCGCGGCGATGTGTTCCCGAGCCAGCGAACGGGTCGCCTTCGGCCGGCCCATCGCCGAGCAGGGCGTGGTGCAGGACTGGATCGCCGAGGCCCGCATCCGCATCGAGACCACCCGGCTGCTGACCCTGAAGGCGGCGTGGCTGATGGACACCGTCGGCACCCGTGGCGCCCACGGCGAGATTCAGGCGATCAAGATCCTTGCACCAGAGACCGCCACCTGGGTGCTGGATCGGGCCGTGCAAGCGCACGGCGGCGCCGGCGTCAGTTCTGACTTCCCGCTGGCCGAGATGTGGGCCGGCGCCCGGACGCTGCACCTGGCCGACGGCCCGGACGAGGTGCACCGAATGTCGCTCGCCCGCCGGGAGCTCCGTCAGCAACGCGAAGCGATCGCCCGCCGCCGCCCGCCGGTCTAGACCGGTCCGGCGGAATGGCAGCGGCCCTAGTCAGCGCAGCGCGGCCGCCAGCTCCGTGAGCTCCACCACCGAGGCGGTGCCGGTGACCACGAGGGTGGCGCCGCCGCCGCGCTGAACCAGCGCGCGAGTAGCGCCTGCGGCCTGACGCTGCTCCCACAGCCGGCCGCCGACTACGACCGAACTCCTCGGCGCCGCGCCATTGGTCCGGTCCGCCACGAACGCGTCCGTCTCGGCATTGCTCTCCTCCAGGGCGGCGTAGGCGTCCCGCGGAGTCACGAAACCGATGTGCAGCGCCACCGGTCCGGGTGTCCCCGGTGCCGGTGCGTCCACCCGGGAGCTGGTCGACCGCCACCCGGCGCCCAGCCCGACCGGGGCCAGCACCTGGTACGGCGCGACCGCTCGGGCGCGGGCCACATCCGGCCCATAGTCAACCGTCCGGACGCGCTGGGAGTTGCTCGCCGACGGCCGCGCGATCAGGAACACCACCACGACCACAGCGAGCACGAGGCCGAGCGAGCGGACCATGTCGGCAGCGCTTTCCCGGCCACGCCGTCGTCCCGCCATACCGCCATGGTCCCCTGTGCCCGAGCGCGCCGCCCGGCGGCCTCACCCGGTCGGCGTCCCGATGCGGCTCACCAGCTCCAGTACGGCGTCGGCCAGCGCCGCCGCCTTGTCCGCGGTCTCGCTGATCGCCACTTCGGCACCCGCCTCGCCGACCACCGTGGTCAGCACGAGCACCAACGCCTCGTCGTACGGGGAGTCCTCGGCCTGCAGCAGCGTCGCATTGGCCCGCACCCAGTCCCGGTGCCGCCGCCGGACGACGAGCTCGAACCCGGGCGGACCGCCGCCGGCGAGGAACAGCCGGGCCAGGTCCCGCTCCAGCCAGCAACCCTCGAGGTAGGCACGAGCACCAGCCAGGAACTGCTCCAACGGTCGGCCCCGCCCCGCGGCCCGGGCGAGCGAGACGGCATCCGCCGCCCGCGCCTCCTGGGCGTCGGCGAAGTCCTCGTAGAGCGCGAGATAGAGATCGGCCTTGCCGCCGAAGTGGTGGTACAGGCTGCCCACGCTCGCCCCGGCCCGGGCGACCACGTCGGCGATGCTGGCCTCGGCAAAGCCCGCCGCGGCGAACACGTCCCGGGCGGCCGCCAGCAGCGCCTTTCGGGTCGCCGCGGCTCGACCGGGCTGCCCGGTTGTTGCGCCCGCGCGGCCGGTCGGGCTCACCGGCCGATCCATCGAGCCATATATGTGATCTCCGGGGTGTAGTGCGGGCCGCGAGAGGGGATCACGATGCCACCGCGACACGGCGTTGCGGCAGCGGAGGTGCCAGGTCATGTTGTGGACCATTGCGGCGGTCCTTGTGGTGCTGTGGCTGCTCGGACTGGTGGCCTTTCACATCACCGCCTGGGTCATCCACGTGCTGATCGTGGCCGCTATCATTGTTGTGGTCTACAACCTGGTGGCGGGCCGGCGCGGCACCAGGGTGTAGCACCCTCAACAGTCCCGCGGGTACGGCTGCTTCTCCCCCGTAGCGCCGTGCCCGCGGCTACTTCTTCGATAGAGCCGCTCGATAGGATGCGTACTCCGCCGGGCGTCCCCACCTCCCATGGCCTTTTCCGCGGTGAGGGCCCGCGGTGACGACCCGAGGAGTGCGAGTGACATCCCAGCCCAAGATCGGCGAACTCACAACCGACGCGACGTACGACGTCGACGAAGGACACCCGCAGGCGGCGCGAGGGGAGGCGCCCGACCGCAACTTGGCCATGGAGCTGGTCCGCGTCACCGAGGCCGCCGCCATGGCCGCGGCCCGCTGGGTCGGCCGCGGAGACAAGAACGGCGGCGACGCCGCCGCCGTGGACGCCATGCGTCAGCTCATCGGCTCGGTGTCGATGAAGGGCGTGGTGGTCATCGGCGAGGGCGAGAAGGACGAAGCCCCGATGCTCTACAACGGGGAGTCGGTCGGGGACGGCAACGGCCCGGACTGCGATGTGGCCGTCGACCCGATCGACGGCACCACGCTGATGGCCAACGGCATGAACAACGCGCTCGCCGTGATGGCTGTCGCCGAGCGCGGCACGATGTACGACCCATCCGCGGTCTTCTACATGGAGAAGCTCGTCGTCGGTGCCGAGGCGGCCGATGTCGTCGACATCAGCCGGTCGGTCGAGGACAACGTTCGCGCCGTCGCCAAGGCCAAGCAGTCCAGGGTGGAAGACGTCACCGTCTGCATCCTCGACCGGCCGCGGCACGCGGGCATCGTCCGGGAGGTGCGCGAGGCCGGAGCCCGCATCAAGTTCATCTCCGACGGCGACGTCGCCGGCGCCATCATGGCGATCCGGCCGAACACCGGAGTGGACATGCTGCTGGGGATCGGCGGCACGCCGGAAGGCATCATCACTGCGTGCTCGGTCAAGTGCACCAGCGGCACAATCCAGGCGAAGCTGTGGCCGCGCAACGACGAGGAGCGGCAGCGGGCTCTGGACGCGGGCCACGACCTGGACCGAGTGCTGACCACAGCGGATCTGGTCCGCAGCGACAACGTGTTCTTCGTGGCCACCGGGGTCACCGACGGCGAGCTGCTGCAGGGAGTGCGCTACCGCGCCGGGACGGCCAGCACGCACTCCCTGGTCATGCGCTCCAAGAGCGGCACCATCCGCTATGTCTTGAGCGAGCACCGGCTGGCCAAGCTACGCGCCTACAGCTTGGTCGACTTCGACCACGCTGGAGCGCATCGGCACTGACCGACGCGGCGGACCGGAGGCAGATCGGGGGAGTAACGCTGCTCGCCGTACCGCCTAGGCTGGCGGGCCTGACTGACTGACTAGACAGATTAGGCGGACGAGCGGCGGGAGGAACGGTGGCGCAGGACGAGTTCCGGATCGAGCACGACTCCATGGGCGAGGTCCGGGTGCCCGCGGCGGCCAAGTGGCGCGCGCAGACCCAGCGGGCGGTGGAGAACTTCCCGGTTTCGGGGCTGCGGATCGAGCGGTCGCTGATCGGGGCGCTGGCCGCGATCAAGGGTGCCGCGGCCGTAGTCAACGCCGAGCTCGGTGTCATTCCGGACGACGTGGCCAAGGCGATTGCCGCGGCGGCCGCCGAGGTGGCCGCCGGTGACTGGGACGCGCAGTTCCCGATCGACGTCTACCAGACCGGCTCGGGCACTAGCTCCAACATGAACACCAACGAGGTGCTCGCCACCCTCGCCACCGATCGGCTCGGGTCACCGGTACACCCGAACGACCACGTCAACGCCTCGCAGTCCTCGAACGACACCTTCCCCTCCGCCATCCACATCGCGGCCACGCAGGCCATAGTCGGCAACCTCGTTCCCGCCCTCGAGCACCTGGCCGGCTCGTTGGGAACCAAGGCGAACGAGTTCGCGACAGTGGTCAAGAGCGGCCGCACCCACCTGATGGACGCCACCCCGGTGACGCTGGGGCAGGAGTTCGGGGGGTACGCCGCGGCCGTCCGCCACGGCGTCGACCGGCTGCGGGACGCCCTGCCTCGCATCGGTGAGCTGCCGCTGGGCGGTACGGCGGTGGGCACCGGCATCAACACCCCACCGGGCTTCGCCGCCAGCGTGATCGCCCGGCTGGTCGAGTCGCTGCAGCTGCCGCTCACCGAGGCCCGCGACCACTTCGAGGCCCAAGGCTCGCGCGACGCCCTGGTGGAGGCTTCCGGCGTACTGCGCGTCGTCGCGGTATCGCTCTACAAGATTGCCAACGACCTGCGCTGGATGTCGTCCGGCCCGCGGACCGGCCTGGCCGAGATCCGGCTGCCCGACCTGCAGCCGGGCTCGTCGATCATGCCGGGCAAGGTCAACCCGGTGATCCCGGAGGCGGTCTGCCAGGTCGTCGCCCAGGTGATCGGCAACGACGCCGCGGTGGCGTTCGGTGGCGCGGCCGGCAACCTTGAACTCAACGTCATGCTGCCGGTGATCGCGCGCAACCTGCTGGAGTCGATCCGGCTGCTGGCCAACATCTCCCGGCTGCTGGCTGACCGCTGCGTGGACGGTATCGAGGCCGACGTCGAGCGGTGCCGCACCTACGCCGAGTCCTCGCCGTCGGTAGTTACGCCGCTCAACCGCTACATCGGCTACGAAGAGGCGGCGAAGGTCGCCAAGCAGTCGCTAAGAGAGCAGAAGACGATCCGGCAGGTCATGCTGGATCGCGGGTACGTCGAGCGGGGCCTGCTCACCGAGGCCCAGCTCGACGACGCCCTGGACGTGCTGGCCATGACCAGACCCAAGGAGTCCTGAATGATCTTGCGCAGTGGTAAGTCACCCGAGACCGGCGAGTCGGCCGGACACGTCGGGCGCGGCGAGTTCCGCACCGACATCACGACGCTGCGCGAGCGGGCTCGGGCCGAGATCGAGAAGGGTCCGGTCACCGACTCCTACGGGGCGGACCTGCCCCGGGTGATCCAGGTGTGCAACGAGGCGCTCGCCACTGAGCTGGTCTGCGTGCTGCGCTACAAGCGCCACTACTTCACGGCCACGGGCATCAACGCCGAGCCGGTGGCCGCCGAGTTCCTCCAGCACGCCAACGAGGAGCAGGTGCACGCGGACTCCATCGCCACTCGGATCGTGCAGCTGGGCGGGTCACCGGACTTCAACCCGGAGACGCTGACCACGCGTTCGCACGCCCAGTACGACGCCAGCGACCACTTGCTGGACATGATCCGCGAGGACCTGGTGGCCGAGCGGATCGCTATCGCGTCGTACCTCGAGATTATCCAGTGGCTCGGCAACGGCGACCCGACCACGCGGCGGATGTTCGAGGGCATCTTGGAGCAGGAAGAGGAGCACGCCGACGACCTCGCGGGCTTCCTCGAGCGGATGGCGTGAGTCGTGGGGGAGGCGTTCTACCTCCCCGCTGGTGACTCGTTCGTCTCCACCGATCTGACCCGGGGGCCGTGGGACCCGCAGGCGCAGCACGGGGGTCCGCCGGCGGCCCTGTTGGCGACCGAGATGGACCGGCGACACCCCCGCGCCGACGTGATCGTCGCCCGGGTTACCTTCGAGATCCTCGGCTCGGTGCCGCTGCAGCCGTTGTCGATCTCCTCGGTGGTCCGGCGGCCTGGGCGCAGCGTCGAGCTGCTGGAAGGCGTGCTGTCCGCCGGCGAGCGCGACGTCCTGCGGGCGTCGATGTGGCGCATCCGGACGCGGGACACTTCGGCGGTGGCCGTACTGGCCGAGCCGGACAACGACGTGCCGGGCCCGGCGGTCGGCCGGCCGCTGGACTTCTTCCCCACCGGGCACGAGATCGGCTACCACACCGGCATGGACGCCCGGTTCGTCCGCGGGGCGTTCCTGCAGCCCGGGCCGGCGCTGACCTGGATGCGGATGCAGGCGCCGCTCGTAGCCGAGATGGACACGCCGCCGCTGGCTCGGGTCCTGATCGCTGCCGACTCCGGCAACGGGGTCAGCGGCGAGCTGGACTACCGGCACTGGCTGTTCGTCAACCCGGAGCTGACCGTGCACCTGTTCCGACTGCCGGTCGGGGAGTGGGTCTGCCTGGACGCCCGCACCACGGTTGGGGACCACGGGGTCGGTCTGGCCGACACCCTGCTCCGGGACGCCCACGGGCCGATCGGCCGGGGCCTGCAGAGCCTGTACGTAACGCCCCGGCCGAGCCCGCATGTCGGCGACCCCGGCAGCGAGCGCTGATCCGCCGATTCGCCGATCCGCCGAAAGTTGTGCGACGAAACGAGCCGCCGGCGGCTCGTTTCGTCGCACAAGTCGGCCCGACCGCTCGGAGCGCGGTCACGCACACTCCGTCAGGGGTCGGCGTCACCGGGGGCTGCCTCCGGTTGCTACCGACCGTACGCGAGCGCGGTGGGCCGCCCGGTGACCACCCGCGAACCTCGAGTGCAACGCGGCGATCACACTTCGCCGTCCAGAAAAGCCGCTGCGGCCGCGATCTCGGCCGCGGATTCGACTTCGGCGCGGATCCGGGCCGGCGTCAGCGGTTCGTCGAGCAGTCGGGTGTACCGCTCGACCAGCGGCTGGCCGGTCGGTCGGGCCTCCAGCCAGGTGCCGAGCAGCCGGCGGCCCTCGACGTACGTCGTGATGTAGGCGCGCCACAGCGGGTCGGTGAGGAACCGCAGCGACTGCCGGGCGCGGTCGGCGGGCACCAGCGCCCAGCGCTGCAGGTAGGTCACCACCTCGTCCTCCCCCCAGCCGTAGTCGTGCAGCATCAGGGCGGCGTCCTGGCGCACCCCGTCCAGCGGCAGCACCGCCTCGGCCACCGCCTCGGCCAGCTCGCCGTCGAAGGACAGGCCGAGATCGGCGTAGATCTCCTGCGCCCAGCGGCCCCAGCCTGGGCCGAGCGCCGCCGGCACGCCGAGGTCGGCCAGCCCTTCGGCCATCAGGCACTCCGGGGTGTTGACCAGGAAGATCGTGTGCTCTAGCCGGCCGCCGGTGGCCACCAAGCGCTGGTCCTTGCGGCAGTGTTCGGTGTGGTGCCCGGGGTAGGTCTCGTGCGCGACCAGCGCGGGCAACCCGGACAACCGGTTGGGCAGGTCGCCGTTGATCGCCACCAGGCTGGCGTAGTTGCCGCGGTAGTAGTTGAAGCCCGACCACGGCTTGTCGGTGACGACCTCGTACTCGACGGTCTCCCGCGCCGGCAACCCGACCTCGCGGCGGACGATATCGCGCAGCGCGCTGGAGATGGCCAGCACGCAGTCGCGCAGCCGCTCCGGCGGCACCTCGTCGGCCGTTCGGTACGCCGGGTACCGCTCGGCCAGCGATCCGGCGCCCGGCAGCAGCCGGTCGAGAGCAGCGTGTGCGTCGGCGTAGCGCTCCGGGTCGCCGCGGCTGGGGCGGACCTGGAAGTAGGCGGCCACCTCGTCGACGTAGCCGATCTCGGTGCCGGCCAGCTTGCGGCCGCTGACCTCCAGGCCGCGCAGCTGCCCGGCCAGGAAGGCGACCCGCTCCTCGGCCAGGCCGGCCGATGGCAGCTCGGTGCGCAGCTCGTGGGCTCGGTCCGCCAGCCGGGCCGGATCCGGCGCCGGCTCGGCGGCGACCCGAGCACGCAGTACCGGGTCACCGGTGTAAGCGTCGACGAAGCCTTCGACCAACCGGTCGAAGCGCAGCCCGAGCTGCACGTACTCGCGGGGCACGTCCAACACCAATGTCCCATTCCTCGACGGGGTGACGGCCGGGCTCAGGCGCCGTACCGGCGGTGCCGGTTGGCGTAGTCGCGCAGCGCCCGCAGGAAGTCCACCCGGCGGAAGTCCGGCCAGTAGGCGTCGCAGAAGTAGAACTCCGAGTGCGCGCTCTGCCAGAGCAGGAAGCCGGACAGCCGCTGCTCCCCCGACGTGCGGATCACTAGGTCGGGATCGGGCTGGCCCCGGGTGTAGAGATGTTCGGCAATGTGCTCGACGTCGATGAAGGCAGCGACCTCGTCGATGTTCACTCCGTCGCGGGCGTGCTTGGCCAGCAGGGAGCGAACGGCGTCGGCGATCTCCCGTCGGCCGCCGTACCCAATGGCGACATTGACTATCAGGCCGGTCTTGTCCGCCGTATCGTCGGCCGCCTCCTTGAGCATCCGGGCGGTCCGGTCCGGCAACAGGTCCAGGGAGCCAACCGGGTGGATGCGCCACGGGCGCTCGGCTCGAGCCAGGTCGACCACCGTGGCCTCGATGATCGACAGCAGCGGCTCCAGTTCGTCGACCGGCCGGCTCAGGTTGTCGGTGGACAGCAGCCACAGCGTGACGACCTCGACTTTGCTGTCCTCGCACCAGCCAAGCAGCTCTTCGATCTTGTCTGCTCCCCGGCGATGTCCGGAACTGGGGTCGGAGCCGACGGCGCGCGCCCAGCGCCGGTTGCCGTCGAGAATGACGCCGACGTGGCGGGGAACGGGCGCCCCGGCCAGCAACCGAGCGAGCCGCTGCTCATACAAGCCGTACAGGAGGTCGCGCAAGCCCACGTCCGCTCCACCTCCACCGTGGATCCCTGCCCACAGTATCGGGCCGGGACACGCCGAAGCCCTGTCGGCAGAGTCGCTATTGCGATCGTGGTGCGGCGGGAGCACGCTCCCACGGCGTGTCCCGAGCGCTGGGTGCACCGCGATCGCCTCGGGGGCGGAGGCAATCACGATCACCACGATCACCTCGGGGCTGGGTCGGGAGATCACCGCGGAACGCCTCGGGGCGGAGGCGGGCGATCACCGCGGAACGCCTCGAGCGCGGGCATAACGCGCCAAAGCCCCGCCTGATGAGCGGGGCGGGGCCTCGGGCAGGCTGGCTCGGCTAGCGGTCAGGCGTTGAGCCGCTCGACCAGAGCCTCGTACTCCTGCTGCAGCGCGGGCGGCAGCCGGTCGCCGAACTTCGCGTAGTCGGCCGGAATCAGCGAGGCCTCCTCGCGCCAGACGTCCTCATCCACCGTCAGCAGCAGGTCGAGCTGGGAGTCGGTGAGGTCCAGTCCACTGACGTCCAGCGAACCCTTGGCCGGCAGCAGGCCGATCGGGGTCTCCACGGCCTCGGCCTTGCCTTCGAGCCGCTCCACGATCCACTTGAGCACCCGGCTGTTGTCGCCGAAGCCCGGCCAGACGAACTTGCCGGCCGCGTCCTTGCGGAACCAGTTGACCTGGTAGATCTTGGGCAGCTTGTCGGGGTCCCCCTTGGCCCCGATGCTCAGCCAGTGACCGAAGTAGTCGGCCATGTTGTAGCCGCAGAACGGCAGCATGGCGAATGGGTCGCGGCGCAGGGCGCCGACTTTGCCCTCCGCGGCGGCGGTGGCTTCCGAGGCGACCGTGGAGGCGAGGAACACGCCGTGCTGCCAGTCCCGCGCCTCGGTTACCAGCGGGACGGCGCTCGCGCGGCGGCCACCGAACAGGAATGCCGAGATCGGCACGCCGGCAGGGTCCTCCCACTCGTCGGCAATGGTCGGGCACTGGCCGGCCGGCGCCGTGAAGCGGGAGTTGGGGTGCGCGGCGGGCTCCGGAGACTCCGGCGTCCAGTCGCGGCCCTTCCAGTCGATCAGGTGTGCGGGCTTGTCTTCGGTGAGCCCCTCCCACCACACGTCGCCGTCGTCGGTCAGCGCGACGTTGGTGTAGATGCAGTTGGCGTAGAGCGTTTCGATCGCGTTCTTATTGGTCTTCACCCCGGTGCCGGGAGCGACCCCGAAGAAGCCGTACTCCGGGTTGATCGCGTGCAGCCGACCGTCCTCGCCAAAGCGCATCCAGCAGATGTCGTCACCGACCGTCTCGGCCTTCCAGCCGGGGATCGTCGGCTGCAACATCGCCAGGTTGGTCTTGCCACAGGCCGACGGGAACGCGCCCGATATGTAACGGACGTCGCCATCGGGCGCGGTCAGCTTCAGGATCAGCATGTGCTCGGCCAGCCAGCCCGCGTCCCTGGCCATCACCGAGGCGATGCGCAGGGCGTAGCACTTCTTGCCCAGCAGGGCGTTGCCGCCGTACCCGGAGCCGAACGACCAGATCTCGCGGGTCTCGGGGTAGTGGACGATGTACTTCTCGCTGTTGCACGGCCAGGGCACGTCCTGTTCGCCGTCCGCCAGCGGCTTGCCGACGGTGTGCACGGCCGGAACGAAGAAGCCGTCCTCGCCCAGCAGGTCGAGCGTGCCGGTGCCCATCCGGGTCATGATCCGCATGGACACGACGACGTACGGCGAGTCGGTGAGCTCGACGCCGAGCTCAGAGATCGCCGAGCCGAGCGGCCCCATGGAGAACGGCACCACGTAGAGCGTCCGGCCGCGCATACACCCGTCGAACAGCGGCTGCAGGGTAGCCCGCATCTCCGCGGGAGCCATCCAGTTGTTGGTCGGGCCGGCGTTCTCCGGCTTCTCCGAGCAGATGAACGTGCGGCTCTCCACCCGGGCGACGTCGGTCGGGTTCGAAGCAGCGTAAAAGCTGTTCGGCCGCTTGTCCGGGTTGAGCCGCTTGAAGGTGCCGGCCTCGACCATCATCGAGGTCAGGCGGTCCCACTCCTCATCCGAGCCGTCACACCACTCCACCCGGTCGGGCTTGGTGAGCTCGGCCACCTCGCGCACCCAGTTGATCAACTTCTGGTGCTTGGTGGGAGCTTGGTCGAGACCAGCGATTGTCGACGCGGTAGTCATGGCATCCTCTCCTCGGGTTCGCCCAGAGCCCATTCACGACAGACGCCCACGATTGGGCTCGCCGTCGGCTGAGGGTGACATTACCGTCTCCCCTACCGTTGGAGGGAGTCCCCTGGGAGTCCCCTCCGGCCGGACCATTGATTCCGCCTCAGGCCTCGGCTGCCGGCACGGAGCCGGCGTAAGTGGGCGTGATCTGCCCGGCCGCGACCTCCTCGGCCCAGTGGCAGAACACTTGATGGCCCGGCCGCAGCTCGCGCAGGGCCGGCACCTCGTCGTGGCAGCGGGTCGGCTGCCGGAACGGGCAGCGGGTGTGGAACCGGCACCCGCCGGGAGGGTTGGCCGGAGACGGGAGGTCGCCGACCAGCAGCAGCCGCTCCCGGCGGTCCTCGACCTCCGGATCCGGGATGGGAATGGCCGACAGCAGCGCGATCGTGTAGGGGTGCAGCGGCTCGTCGTACAGGGTGTCGGACGGCGCTACCTCAACGATCACGCCGAGGTACATGACGGCGATCGTCTCGCTGATGTGGCGCACCACGGCCAGATCGTGGGCGATCACCAAATAGGTCAGGTTCAGCCGCTGCTGCAGCTCCTCCAGCAGGTTGACCACCTGGGCCTGGATGGACACGTCGAGGGCGGACACCGGCTCGTCGGCGATGATCAGGTCCGGGGACAGCGCGATGGCCCGGGCGATGCCGACCCGCTGCCGCTGCCCCCCGGAGAACTCGTGCGGGAACCGGGAGACGGCGTTGGTGGGCAGGCCGACCACGTCGAGCAGCTCTCGGACGCGGGCGTCCAGCGCCGGGCCGGCGACGACGTCGTGCGTGCGCAGCGGCTCGGCCAGGATCGAGCCGATGCTCTGCCGCGGGTCCAGGCTGGACAGCGGATCCTGGAACACCATCTGCATCCGCCGGCGCAACCGGCGCAGCTCCTCGCCGGTCTTGGCGAACACGTCCTCGCCGTCGAAGAACACGCTCCCGGCGGTGGCCGGCTCCAGGCGCAGCAGCGCGCGACCGACAGTGCTCTTGCCGCAGCCGGACTCCCCTACCAGGCCCAGCGTGGTCCCGCGGTCGATGTCGAGGTCGACGCCGTCGACGGCGCGCACCGCCCCCACGGTCCGTTCGAAGATCACGCCAGCGCGGATGGGGAAGTGCACCTTCAGCCCGCGGACCTCGACCAGGCTCACGGCCGCGCTTCCGGCTCGACACCGCGACCGAGCGGGGGGACACCGTCGGGTTCGACGCCGGGCGGCGGCACCGGGTTGCAGCAGCGCACCAGGTGCGGGATGGCGGTGGTGTCCGCGCCCGGCTCGTCGGCCGGCAGCAGATCGGGCGCCCCCTGGGTGCACGGCGGCACCAGGCGGGTGCAGCGCGGGACGAAGGCACAGCCCTGGGTCCAGGGCAGGGTGTCCCGCGGCGATCCGGGGATCGGCTGCAGCGGCGTACCGCGGGCCTGGTCGAGCCGCGGCACCGATGCCAGCAGGCCGGTCGTGTAGGGGTGTCGCGGTCGCGCGAACAGCTCCCGGCGGCTGGCGGACTCGACGATCCGTCCGGCGTACATGACGTTGACCCGTTCGCACAGTCCGGCGACTACGCCCAGGTCGTGGGTGATGAGGATCAGCGCGGCCCCAGAGTCGACCACCAGGGCGCGCAGCAGCGCCAGGATCTGCGCCTGGATCGTGACGTCCAGGGCGGTGGTCGGCTCATCCGCGATCAGCAGCCGGGGCCGGCAGGCCAGCGCGATGGCGATCATGACCCGCTGGCGCATCCCGCCGGAGAGCTGATGGGGGTATGCCGACATCCGCGCGACCGGGTCCGGGATCCCGACCGTGCGCAGGGCCGCCGCCCCCTCCGTCCGGGCCTGGGCCCGGGACAGACCGCGATGGCGCTCCAGCACCTCGGTGATCTGCCGCCCGACGGTGAGCACGGGGTTGAGCGAGGACAGCGGGTCCTGGAAAACCATGGTCACGTCGCTGCCGCGCAGGTCGCGCAGCTGGTCGTCGGAGAGCGTCAACAGGTCGCGACCGTCGAAGTACGCCGAGCCGCTGATCTGGACCGCCCGCTTGGGCAGCAGGCCGAGTGCGGCCAGCGACGCGACGCTCTTGCCGGAACCCGACTCACCCACGATGCCGACCGACTGGCCGGGTAGGACGTCGAAGCTCACGCCGTCGACGGCCTGGACGTCGGGGTGCCCGCGGCGGGTGAAGCGCACGCTCAGGTCGCGCACGCTCAGCAGCGGCGCAGAGCCCGTAGACGCAGAGCCCGTAGACGCAGAGCCCGTAGACGCAGAGCCCGTAGACGCAGAGCCCGTAGACGCGGCGGCCGCGGGTCCAGGCGCGACCGGTGCTCCCAGCGGCGTACTCACCGGCGCAGCTTGGGGTCGAGGGACTCTCGCAGGGCCTCCCCGAGCAGGGTGAAGCCGAGCACCGAGACGGTGATCGCCAGCCCGGGCAGGATGGCCAACTGCGGCGAGGTATTCAGCGCGTTCTGGCTCTCCGCCAGCATCCTTCCCCACTCCGGCACCGAGGGGTCGGCGGAGCCCAACCCCAGGAAAGCGAGACCGGCGGCGTCGATGATGGCCGTGGCCAGGGCCAGCGTCGCCTGCACGATCACCGGCGCCAGTGAGTTGGGCAGCACGTGGGCGAGGGTGATCCGGCTGCGCCGAACGCCGAGCGAGCGGGCCGCCAGCGCGTAGTCGCTGCCGCGCTGCGAAAGCATCGAGGCCCGCAGCAGCCGGGCGAAGATCGGCACGTTGACCGTGGCAATGGCGATCATGACTGACTTGAGGCTGGGGCCGAGCAGGGCAGCCAGCCCGATGGCGAACAACAACCCGGGTACGGCGAGCATGATGTCCATCAGCCGCATAATCACGCCGTCCACCCATCCGGCCAGGCCGCCGGCCAGGGTGCCGAGGATGACGCCGATGGTGACGCCGAGCGTGGTCGAGACGATGCCGATGAGCAGCGACCAGCGCGCGCCGTAGATCAGCCGGCTGAGCTCGTCGCGGCCCTGCTCGTCCAGCCCCAGCCAGTGCGCTGCGGACGGCCCGGGCACCGAACCCGGGCGAACCTTGGTCAGGTCGGCGGCGGTCGGGCTGTGCGGGGCGAGCACCGGCGCCAGCAGCGCGACCAGCACGAACAGCGTGATCAGTGCGGCGCCGATGATGGCCACCGGGCTGCGCCGCAGCCGGGTGACGGCCTCCCGCAGCAGTCCGCCACTGCTCTCGACCTCGGGCGAAGTCTGGACCTGCTCGAGCTCGGCCAGGCTCATCGCGTCGCCAGGCTCATCGCGTCGCCAGGCTCATCGCGTCGCCAGGCTCATCGCGTCGCCGTCATCGCGCTCGTACCCGCGGGTCGATGAACCCGTAGGAGAGGTCGACGAGCAGGTTCACGATCACAAACACGAACGCGATGAACAGGATGCCGCCCTGCAGCACGGCGAAGTCGCGGCTGAAGATGGCGTCGTACATGAACTGGCCCATGCCGCCCCAGGCGAACACGATCTCGGTCAGCACGGCGCCGGAGAGCAGCAGGCCGGTCTGCAAGCCGATCACGGTGACCACCGGGAGCATGGCGTTGCGCAGCACGTGCCGTCGGGTGATCACCCGGCGAGTCAGCCCCTTGGACTCCGCGGTGCGCACGTAGTCCTCGTTGGTCACCTCCAGGACCGACGCCCGGGTGATCCGGGTGATGATCGCCAGCGGGATCGAGCCCAGCGCCAACCCGGGCAGGACGAGGTGCCGGATCGCGTCGACACTGGCGGCCAGGTTGCCGGTCAGGATGCCATCGAGCACGTAGAAGCCGGTTGGATGGTCGGCAATCAAGGCCGGATCCTGCCGGCCGACGCTCGGCAGCCAGCCCAGCTTGACCGCGAACAGGTACTTGAGCAGGAAGGCCAGGAAGAACACCGGGATGGAGATCCCGAGCAGGGACAGGACGATGGAGGCGTTGTCGAACCAGCTCTGGTACCGCCGGGCAGCCGCATAGCCCAGCGGAATCCCACCACCGACAGCGAACAGCAGGCCGGCCGCGCTCAACTCCACCGTGGCCGGGAAGCGGCTGCGGATCTCCGCACTGACCGGGCGCTGCGTGGTGATCGACGTACCGAAGTCCAGCCGGACCGCCCGCTCCAGGAACTTGCCGTACTGCACGTAGATCGGACGGTCCAGGCCGTACAGGTGCTCGATCTGGGCCTTCTTCTCCGGCGTGGAGCGCTCGCCGAGCAGCGCGTCCGCCGGCCCGCCGGGCAGGGCGCGCACGTAGCCGAACACCAGCACCGACAGGCCCAGCAGGATCGGGACCAACAGCAGCAGGCGGCGGACGACGAACTTTCCCACGGCCCGATCCCCTCGCCGGGTTCAGCGGTCGCCGAGCGGTCAGCCGAGCGTGACCAGCGAGAACAGCTCCTCCTGCACCGGGCTGGGCACGAAACCCTTCACGTTCTTCGCGAACGCCAGCGCCGGCTTGGTGTGCACGTAGGGCACGCCCGGCAGGAACTGCATGATCTCGTCGTTGATCGCCTTGTACTCGCTCGTGCGCTTGCCCAGGTCAGTCTCTACCCGGGCCTTCTCCAGGTCGTCACGGATCTTCGGGTTGTCGAAGCCCCACTCGGGCAGCTGCTGCCGGAAGAACGTGCCGATGAAGTTGTCCGGGTCGCCGAAGTCGCCGGTCCAGCCGAGCAGGTACATCTGCGCGTTGCCGGACTCCACCGCGGACAGGTAGTCCGGGGACCACGGCGCCGACTTGGGCACGACCTTGAACCCAACCACCTCCAGGTCGGCCTTGAAGGCCTGGAAGTTCGCCGCCGGGTCGGGCATGTAGGGCCGGCTCACGCCGGTCGGGTACCAGAACTCGATAGTCGGGTCCTTGACCCCGGAGTTGGCGAGCAGCTGCTTGGCCTTCGCCGGGTCATAGGAGTAGTTGGGCACCTGATCATTCCACCCGAACAGCGACGGCGGCTGGAACTGGGTGGCCACCTCGGCGCCCTCCGGGTACTTCGCCTTGACCAAGGCGTCCCGGTTGAGGGCGTAGGCGATGGCCTGGCGGAAGTTCTGGTTGTCCATCGGCGGCTTGGACTGGTTGAAGCCGACGTAGCCAACGTTGAACGCCGGCCGCTCCAGGATCTGGAAGCCGGCCGAGCGCAGCTGGCCGATGTCGCCCGGGGCCACGAGGTCGTAACCCTGAATTTCTCCGGACTGCAGCGCTTGTCGCCGGCCATTGCCGTCGGCGATCGGCTTGAAGATCACCCGCTGCAGCTTTGCCTTGTCGCCCCAATAATCGTCGTTGCGCTCCAGCACGAGCTTGTCGTTGCGGTCCCAGCTGGAGAACTTGTACGGCCCGGTGCCGATCGGGTGCGCCGTACCGAACTCGCTGGAGAACGACGGGGAGCTCGCCGAGCCGCCGATCTGGTCGGCGTTGTACTTCTTCAGCGCGTCCGGGCTGGCGATGGAGAAGGCGGGCAGCGTGAGCCCGGATAGGAAGGTCGACGACGCCGAGGTCAAGGTGAAGACGGCTGTGTTGTCGTCCTTGGCCTGGCAGGACTTGTAAAGGCTGACCCCGAGCTTGGGGTCGTCGTTGTGGGCGAAGCCGCCGAAGACGGTGCTCCAGTAGTAGGAGATCGACGAGCTCTGCTGGATGCCCTTGAAGTTGTACCAGCGGTCGAAGCTGAAGCAGACCGCCGCCGCGCTGAACAGCGTGCCGTCCTGGAACTTCACGTTCTTGCGTAGGTTGAACGTCCAGGTAATGCCGTCCGGGCTGGGCTGCCAGGTCTCCGCCAGCGCCGGCACGACATCGGTCCCGCCCTGCTTCGTGGTGACCAGGCCTTCGAAGATCTGCCGGATCGGCCGGAACGACTCACCGTCGTTGACGTACGCCGGATCCAAGGTCTTTGGATCCGCCGACGCGCCGAAGACCAGGGCGGCGTTGCCGCCACCGCCGCTGGACTTCGAGCCAGTACCGCCGCCGCACGCCGCCGCCCCGAGGGCCAGCGCAGCCATCGTCGCCACTACCGCCGTCCGCCTGGCTTTCAACATCGATTCTGCCTCCACGTCGAGGAGGCGCACCGGCACGCTGTCATCCCGGGCGCGGCCAGGACTCTAGTCGGCTGGCGTCATCGCGAGCAGACCCCGATACCCAATTGGGGCCGCGTGTCTCAATGTCGCAATCGCCTTTAGACCTCCGGCCCGGCCGCCCGGGCCCGCTCCACGCCGACCAGCGCCTCGCGCAGGCCGGCGATCCATTCGTCCTGGTTGCGGCCGACCAAGCGGACGCACCAGGCGAGCGCGTCACTGCGCGACCGGGCCACGCCGGCGTCCACGAGGGTGTCGAGCACGCGCCGCTCCGGCTGGCGAAGCCGAGTCATGACCGGTGCGCTGACGGTGGTGAACAGCTCGCGCCGCTCGCCGGCCACGGCGCCCCAGGACACCTTGCGCCCGAATCGGTGCTCGGCTTCCCGGGCGATCCGGATCCGCGCCTCGCGGGTCTCCTCCCGAAATGCCTTGATCCGGCCGGCGTACGCGGCAGCACGTTCTGCTTCCGCCGCCTCGGCGGGCAGGTCAGGGGCGCCCAGCCGGCCGACGATGAGCACCTCGTCCCGGTCGACGGTGACCTCTGCCGGTCCTTCGAACCAGTCTTGCGGTAGGCGGCCGGCGAACCAACCACGCAGCGTCTCGGTCTGGCTCTCGGCGGTAGCGCCCGAGTCTTCGCTCCCTCCCGGGGAGCCCATGTGGTTTCTCATGCACGAATGATTACACCGTTGCAGCCCTCGTCAACAGATGTGCAGCCGTGTTTACCCCCAGCGCAACCGCGAGCTCAGCCGGCGACGTGGTGGGGGCGGCGCAGCTGAAGTGCCGGCACAGGTAGGCCGCCGCGTGCTCGCCGGGCGGACGGTGACCCGCGAGCAGCGGCACTATGTCCTGCCCGGCCGCCGGGTCACCCACGGCAAGCACGGCCCCCGGCGAGGGCGTGAGCCGCGCAACCCGGGCCAACGCGCAGGTGTCGGCCGCGTTCGGCCGACCCACCACCGCGATCTCGAGCGGGCCGGCCACGGCCGCCTCGCCCACGGCGGCCGCCCAACCGATGAAGCGGGCATGCTGTCGCGCCAGCGGAGCCACGGCACCCAGCGCCGCCTCGGCCGCCGCCCGGTGCCGGTGCGAGCCGGTGTACGCCGCGTAGCTCAGCAGCGCGCCGGCGGCGGCCGCGCTTCCGGACGGCGTGGCGTTGTCGGTGCCGTCCTGCGGGCGCCGGAGAAGGGTCTCGGCGTCGTCCGCGGTGTCGTAGAAGCCGCCGCGGCCGTCACCGAAGTGCCCGAGTACGACGTCGAGCAGGTCACCGGTCAGCCGCAGCCAGTGCGGGTTGCCGGTGACGGCGTAGAGCGCAAGGAAGCCCTCGGCGACGTCACCATAGTCGTCCAGTACGCCGGCGTTGGGGCCGACCCGACCGTCCCGGGACGTCCGCCACAGCCGGCCGTCCACCAGATGCACCCGGACCAGCAGCCCGGCCGCCCGCTCGGCCGCCCGCAGCAGGTCGTCCCGGTCGAACAGTCCGGCGGCATCCGCCAGGGCGGCGATGGCCAGGCCGTTCCAGGCGGCCACCACCTTGTCGTCGCGGGCCGGCCAGACCCGCTGCTGGCGGCCGCTGGCCAGTCGGCGGCGGACGTCGGCGGTCCGGTCGACGTCGGCGTCGGCGGGGTCGCGCGGGAGTTGCAGCACCGAGCTGCCGTGCTCGAAGGTGCCTCCCGGTGTCACCGCGAACAGCTCAGCCGCCCAGGCCCCGTCGTCCGCACCGAGTACGTCGACCAGCTGAGCCGGTGTCCAGACGTAGAACCGGCCCTCCTCGCCCTCGCTGTCCGCGTCGTACGCCGAGGCAAACCCGCCTTCCGGCGTGGCCAGGTCGCGCAGCATCCACTCGGCCGTCTCTACCCCGATCCGCCGGGCCAGCGGCGACCCGGTCGCCCGCCACCAGTGGACGTAGACCCGCAGCAGCAGGGCGTTGTCGTAGAGCATCTTCTCAAAGTGCGGCACCACCCAGGAGGCGTCGACCGAGTAGCGGGCGAAGCCGCCGCCGAGCTGGTCGTAGATGCCGCCGCGGGCCATCGCCGTGGCGGTGCCCTCGACCATGTGGAGCGCCACCGGGTCGCCGGTGCGCGCGTGCGCCCTGAGCAGGAACTCCAGGCACATCGACGGTGGAAACTTCGGGGCGCCGCCGAAACCGCCGCGCTGCTCGTCGTACCCGGCGGCCAGCGAGCCCACCGCCGCGGCCAGCAGCTCGGCGGTCAGCGCGCCACCCGCGGGCGCCCCCGGACCGCGCTCGGACAGCCGCCGCACGAGGTCCGCGCCGGCCGCCAGCAGTTCGTCGCGGCGCTGTTGCCAAGTGTCGGAGATCGCCAGCAGCACCTGGGTGAACGACGGCAGGCCGTGCCGGGGCTGCGGCGGGAAGTATGTGCCGCAGTAGAACGGCTCCCCTGCCGGGGTCAGGAACGCGGTCATCGGCCAGCCGCCCTGGCCGCGCATCGCCTGCAACGCCTCCATGTAGACCGCGTCGACGTCCGGCCGCTCCTCCCGGTCGACCTTGACGTTGACGAAGCCGGCGTTCATGATCGCGGCCACCGACGAGTCCTCGAAGGACTCGTGCGCCATCACGTGGCACCAGTGGCAGGCGGCGTAGCCGACGGACAGCAGCACGGGTACGTCGCGGGCGCGCGCCTCGGCGAACGCCTCGGGACACCACGGCCACCACTCGACCGGGTTGTCCTGGTGCTGGAGCAGGTAGGGGCTGGTGCTGTGCGCCAAGCGGTTCGCCACTGGCTGCCCTTCCGGTCACGGCGCCGGTGGGTCATCTCGCCACGTGGCAGCCGACGCGCGCGACCAGCATCCCGCAGTGCTTACTGAAGGAACAGTGCCATCCGGGCCAGCAGTGCCGGTTCTCCCGGACTGCGGCGTTAGGGTCGCGACCGGCGGCTGCCACCGGCGCCAACGTCGTCATACGCTCGCTAAGTCATCAGTTTCGCGAGTCATCAGTTCCGCGGCGGTGGCGAGGTGCCGGCCCGGGCCGAAGATCGAAGGGGCCGCGCGCGACGTGCCGCAGCAACGACACGAGCTTTCCCGCCGGGGCAGTGATGCGAGCCGGCCTGGGCGGGGCGGCCGGGCTGGCGCTGGCTGCCTGTAGTCGGTCCGGCGACCCCGCGCGGGCCGCCGGACCGGCGCCCGAGCCGCCGGTGTCGGCTCAGCCACTGCCCCCGGCGGCGGTGTCACCGGCCGACCCCACGGCCTCGGCCCTGCCGGCTCCGGCACCCACGCCGCCGGCGGCCTCGGTGCCCGTCGCGTCCGCCACGGCGCCGCGGGCGCAGCCAGTGCACCGACTTGACGAGATCATGCCAGCCGCGCCGGCCAACGCGGTCGCATTGACCATCGACGACGGGCCGGACGACTGGTACACGCCGCAGGTGCTCAAGCTGCTCGACCGGTACGGCGTGCAGGCCACCTTCTGTGTCATCGGCATCTACGCCGCCGCCTTCCCGGAGCTGGTCAGCCGGATTGCCAACGCCGGCCACACCATCTGCCACCACTCGATGACGCACCAGCAACCGTTCAACCGGCTCTCCGCCGGCCGCCTCGCCGAGGAGATCGAGCGGCCGATGCCAATCCTGGAGAAGGCGACCGGAATCCGGCCGCTACTGTTCCGGCCGCCCGGCGGGGCCTGGTCGCCGCAGATCGCCGAGGCGGTGGCGGCGAGCGAACTGACCCCCATCGACTGGAGCATCGACCCGAAGGACTGGACCAAGCCAGGGTCGCCGACGATCATCACCCGGATGCTGGCCGCCACGGCCGGCGACATCGTGCTCTGCCACGACGGTGGCGGCGACCGAAGCCAAACGGTGCGCGCGCTGGGTACCGTGATCCCGACGCTGCTGCAGCGCGGGTTGACCTTCGTCCCGCTGTCGGTGCGCTGAGTTGACCCCAGGCGGCGAGTGGGACCGGAGAGCGCCAACGATGCGCTCGTCCGCGACGACCGCTGCGATAGCGTCAGGCCCGCGCCGGCCCGGACGTCGCCAGCCGGCGAGTGCTCGCCCCGCATCCGACCGCCCGGAGGAACAACCGTGGTCCAGGCCTTCATCCTCATCCAGACCGAGGTCGGCAAGGCTGCGGCCGTGGCGAGGGAGATTGCCCAGCTCAAGGGCGTCACCCAGGCGGAAGACGTCACCGGGCCCTACGACGTGATCGTGCGAGCCGAGGCGCGCAACGTCGACGAGCTCGGCAAGTTGGTCGTCGCCCGGGTCCAGTCGGTGGAGGGCATCACCCGGACGCTCACCTGCCCAATCGTGCACCTCTGAGCCAGCCACCAGCCCGGTCACCCGGCCGTCGTCCGGTTGCGGGCGCGCTGGTAATCGCCGCCGCCCTGACCACGAGCTGCGGCGCCGCCAGCACCAGCGCTCTGCCGGTGGTCCCGCCGGTAGCCGGTCCACCGACCGCCGACGCCGACTGTGCCCGGCTGCAGGCGGCCCTGCCGACCCGACTCGACCCCGACCTCACTCGGCGCCCGACGACACCGTCATCGCCGCGGACCGCCGCCTGGGGTGGCCAGCCCGTGGTCCTGCGCTGCGGCACCCCGCGGCCCGAGGACCTGCGACCGACCTCGAACCTGGCCGAGGTCAACGGGGTGTCGTGGTTCCAACAGATCGGCGGCCAGGCCGTGACCTGGACGGCCGTGGACCGCACCGGCTACGTCGACCTGACAGTGCCGACGTCGTACGCCGACCAGAGCGGATTCCTCATCGACGTGGGGGCCGCCGTGGCCAGGGCGCTGCCGCGGCTACCGGTGGACACCTCGCGACCGTAACCCCGAGTGAACTACCCGACCTGACTCGGTCAGCGCGGCCCAGACCTCCCCGGCCCGGCTGAGTCAGCGCAGCCCGGTACCCCGCTCCAGCGCGACGGCGACTAGCCGGTCCACCAGCGCCGGGTACTCCAGCCCGGTGGCCGCCCACATCCGCGGAAACATCGACGCCGGCGTGAACCCGGGCATGGTGTTCAGCTCGTTGATCACCAGCCCACCATCCGGCTCCACGAAGAAATCAACCCGAGCCAGCCCCTCGCATCCCAGTGCCTCGAAGGCCTGGACGGCGGTGGCCCGCACCGCCGCCGTGACCTCGCCCGGCAGATCGGCGGGCACGTCAAACGACGTGGCCTCGTCGAGGTACTTGGCCTCGAAGTCGTAGAACTCCTGGCCGCCGGTGACCCGAACCTCGGCCGGCACGGACGCCTGCGCCCGGTCGCCGCCGAGCACCGCCAGCACGCCGCATTCGACCTCCCGGCCGGCCACGCCGACCTCCACCAGCACCTTCGGGTCACAGGCCAGGGCGGTCTCGATCGCGGCCGCAAGCTGCGCCCAGTCCATGACCTTGGAAATGCCGATGCTGGAGCCTCCCCGGGCCGGCTTGACGAACAGCGGCAGACCCAGCCCCCGAGTGGCAGCCAGGCAGCCGTCCCGGTCCGCCCACCAGCCCCGGGCGGACACCACCGTGTACGGCGCCACCCGCAGACCGTGGGCGCCCAGCAGCAGCTTCGTGCACTCCTTGTCCATGACTGCCGCGCTGGCCAGCACGCCGGAGCCGACATAGGGCAGGTCGGCGAGCTCCAGCAAGCCCTGCACCGTGCCGTCCTCGCCGTACGGACCGTGCAGCACCGGAAAGACCACGTCGACCGGACCGGGGTCGGGCACGCCGGTGGTCAGCGACACCAAGCCGGGACGGGTGGGGTCAGCCGACAGCGCGACGGTGGCCCCGCCGGGGTCCACGGCCGGCAGCTCGCGCCCGGACAGGGCCAGTGCGTTGGGGTCGTCCGGGACCAGCACCCAGCGCCCGTGCAGGGTGATGCCGACCGGGAGCACGTCGTACCGGTCCGGGTCCAGCGCCTCCCAGACGCTACCGGCCGAGATGCAGGAGATGGCGTGCTCGGGGCTGCGGCCGCCGAAGACCAGCGCAACCCGCAGCCGGCCGTCTCGGGAGGTGACCACGACGGCGACGATACCGACAGCGTCTGCGCTGGCCAACGCGACGCGCGGCTAGCCGCTAGCGGAGTCAGTCCGGCAACGCATCCAGCGCCCGGGTGACGTCCGCCACCAGGTCCGCGACATCCTCCAGCCCGACCGAGATCCGGACCGCCCCCGGGTCGATGCCGGCGGCCGCCAGCACGGCGGCGTCGAACTGCCGGTGCGTCGTGGACGCCACGTGGCTGACCACGCTGTGGGTGCCACCCAGGCTGGTCGCCACGGTGGCCAGTCGCAGCCCGTCACACAGCGCTAGGCCAGCGGCCTGGCCACCCGCCGGCGTCACCGTGACCACCGCGCCGAAGCGGGTGCCGGCCGGACCGGCGTCGAAGAGCCGGCGGGCCAGCGCGTGGTCGCGGTGCGCCGCCAGCCCGGGATAGTCCACCCGCACGACCCGGGGATGCGCCGCAATGGCGGTGGCGAAGGCCAGTGCGCTCGTGCACTGTCGCGACACCCGCAGCGGCAGCGTCGCCAGGCCACGGTGCAGCAGGAAGGCCTCGTCGGGCGCCAGCGAACCGCCGGTGTCCACCCGGGTCAGCCGCAGGGCGGCCAGCCGGGCCGGGTCCCCCACCGCGACTCCACCGGTGGCGTCGCTGTGCCCGCCGATGTACTTCGTCGCCGAGTGCACGACGATGTCCGCCCCCCATTCCAGCGGCCGGCATACCACCGGTGAGGCGAACGTCGAGTCGACCACCAGGGCCGCGCCGGCGCCGTGGGCCGCCTCGGCCAGCTCGGGCAGGTCGGCCACCGACATGGTCGGGTTGGCCAGGGTTTCCGCCCAGACCACGTCGGCCCCGCCCCCAACGGCGGCGCGGACCGCGGCCGGGTCCGTGCCGTCGACAAAGTCCACCCGTACGCCGAAGCGAGCCAGCACCCGGGTCAGCACGGAGTACGTGCCGCCGTAGATCTCCCGCGGCGCCACTACCCGGCCGCCAGCCCGGGTGAGCGTCCACAGCACCGCCGATATCGCCGCCATCCCGGAGGCGAACGGCTGCCCCACCACCTCGCGGGCCAGACCGGCGCCTTCCAAGGCGGCCACCGCGGCCGCGAAGGCATCAGCGGTCGGGTTGTCGTAACGACTGTAGGAGTATCCGGCCCGCTCGCCGGCGACGACGTCGCGGTAGTCCTCCGCCGAGTCGAAGCCGAACGCGGCGGTGCGGTAGACCGGCAACCCAAGCGGGGACTGCGCCGGGACCGCCGGCGCCGGACCATGGACGGCACGGGTGCTCTCGCCGTACGGCGGGACGGGCTCGGGAGCAGCGGTCGGTTCGGGGGCGCCGGGCGAGTCGGCAGCGGCGGTCATGGCGCCTATCCTCCCGGCGCGGCCGGGCGGCCTGGGTCACCGCCGCAGGTCAGCGCCGCGATCGGCGCCGCGATCGGCGCTCCGGCCGGGTCTCCCGCGCCATCAGGCTCTCCAGCATCCGCGTCGGCGACATGCCCCGGTGCACGACCTGGACGACGTGCTCGGTGATCGGCATGTCCACGCCGTGGCGGCGGGCGAGCGCCAGGATGGACTCACACGACTGCACTCCCTCGACGGTCTGCCAGGACTCGGCCAGCACGTCGGCGAAGCTCGCCCCGCGGCCGAGGCGCACCCCGAAGGCGCGGTTGCGCGACAGCGGCGACACGCAGGTGGCGACCAGGTCCCCGAGACCGGCAAGCCCGGAGAACGTCAGCGGGTCGGCCCCCAGCGCCGCGCCGAGCCGCGCCATCTCCGCCAGCCCGCGGGTGACCAGGCCGGCCTTGGTGTTGTCGCCGAAACCCATCCCGTCGGCCATGCCGCAGGCGATCGCGACGACGTTCTTCACGGCCCCACCGAGTTCACAGCCGATCACGTCGTCGTTGGTGTATGGCCGGAAATACGGCGTGAGCGTCGCGCGCTGCAGCCGTTGGCACGCCGTCTCATCGGTGCCGGCGACCACCGTCGCCGCCGGGTGCCGAGCGGCGATCTCGTGCGCCAGATTGGGGCCGGACACGACCACCACCCGCCGCGCCGGTATGTCGGCGACCTCGGAGATCACCTCGCTCATCCGCTTCGTCGTACCCAGCTCGATGCCCTTAATCAGGCTGACCAGGAGCGCCTGCGCCGGCAGCAGCGGTACCCACTTCTCCAGGTTGGCTCGCAGCGACTGGGCCGGCAGCGCCAGCACAACGAAGTCGGCGCCGGCCACCGCCTCCGCCGGGTCGGCTGTGGCGGCGAGCCGGTCCGGCAGCCGGATGCCCGGCAGATAGTCCGGGTTCTCGTGCCGGCCGCGGACGGCCTCGGCGACCTCGGGTCGGCGCGACCACAGCGTGACGTCGCTGCCGCCGTCGGCGAGCACCTTGGCGTACGTCGTCCCCCAGGACCCGCTGCCGAGGACGGCGGCCCGGGTCACGCCGACCGCCGCTGGTCCGGGCCGCGGTCGGCCGCGATCCGCGGGTCGAAGACGGCGGCCGCCGGCGACAGGTGCAGCCCGTGCGCGCGGCTATACATCCGCTGCGGTCCCCACTGAGCCACCGGTACGACGAGAGCGCCGGTCGCCATCGCCAGCCGCGCCACGCCGGTTCGGGCCACCATCGGCCACAGTTGTGGATCCCGGGTCACAGTGCCTTCCGGGTAGATCACCACCGCCTCGCCGCGACGGATTGCGGCGACGGCATCGCGCAGGGCGTCAGCGGCGTTGGCACTGTTGCGGTAGACCGGGATCTGGCCGGCACCGCGAACGATTCGCCCGAGCGGCCACCGCAGCCGGAACAGTTCGATCTTGGCCGGGAAGCACGGCGGTCGACCGGCGTCATAGACGTAGTGCGCAAGGGTGAAGGGGTCGGCGTACGAGACGTGGTTAGCGGCGATGATCACACCACCGGCCGGCGGGATGTGCTGCTGGCCGCGCCAGTCGCGTCGAGTGAGCACCAGCATGGCCGGCTTGATCAGGCAGACCGCCAGCCGGTACCAGAAGCCGAGCCTGCCGCGGCGCACCTGACCGACCTCCCGAACGACTCCGGTCCGGCGCCGCCCGCGGCACTTCGACCGGACCAACCCCGACCGCCGGAGTCTGACCGGTGCCAGCCTGCGCTGTCGAGCAGCCGCGTTGACTCGCGCGAAGGTGGGCGCGTTGGCTCACTGAGAGTGCGCCCCACTCGTCGCCGACGGGTTCCGCCCGCTACCGCGTGGTGGAACTCCACCCTCGGTCGGGCTTTCACCACCGCGGCAGTTGCCGCCAGGCGATTCGATCTGCGGCCGCGCTGAGGGCACCGCTCCCAGCTGCCGTGAGCGCAGCGTACCTCTCAGGTGATTCCCATCCATGCGCCGGCCACGTCAAGCAGGCTCCTTCGCGGGCACAGCACGGCTCCTTCGCGGGCACCACCATCAAGGACGGCCCCGATGAAGTCGAGCAGCTCGGCAGGTCGTTTGTCATCGTCGGTCAGGTAGGTCAACCGGGCGTCGATAGACAGCCCAACTCGGACGGCGACGTCTCCGTCAGCGGCACCCGAGACGACTAGCGTCTCCCACGAGCTGCGAGCGCTGAGGACGAGCCGGCCGCATCATGGTGTTGTGGTCAGGGCGGCGATCACTACCGGCGGCACCGCTCCCTGCACCCGAACACATGTTCGATAGTGTAGTCCACCCATCCGACCAAACGGGGGCTTTCCCCATGAACCTGCTGGCCTGGTGCGCATGACCGCACCAGCGCTCGGGCCGGCGAGCTCCTTGGCCAGCGCCGACGGTCGACAGGGCGGGCGGTCGACATGGCACCCGCGACCTGTGCGGCAGAA
>Ga0208587_1000089_pt1 | contig 45973 bp, 39 predicted proteins | sample NGESurdeep092012_7_FD_184472 | JGI IMG/M metagenome (GOLD analysis project Ga0208587, IMG submission 184472) | Arctic peat soil microbial communities from Barrow, Alaska - NGEE Surface sample 210 deep-092012 (SPAdes) | ecosystem: Environmental > Terrestrial > Soil > Wetlands > Peat ...
CTTGGCTGGCAGATGTTGCCACTGGTGGTGCTCGCCTCCTCTTTTGTCGGCGCCGTCTTCGGCATCTCGCTCATGCTGATCGCCAAGCACGGGCGCAACGTCCCTATTCCGTTTGGCCCCTACCTCGCCGCGGCAGGCGTGATCGCGCTGTTCTGGGGCAAACCACTGACTTACGCCTATCTGAAGCTGCTCTAGAGTGCATCGACGCTCGAACTTTTTTGCCTGCCCAGGATTGGAAATTCACCGCACAGGACACAGAGGACGCGGAGGAAAAACAAATGACGAGTTTCTCTGCATCCTCTGCGGCCGCCGCGGTTAAAACGCTTTTTCTGTTGCGCTGCACTGCTTATCTATGTCTTATATCGTGGGCCTGACAGGCGGCATCGGCAGCGGCAAGAGCGCCGCGGCGCAGGTGTTCGAGGAGCTAGGCACAACGGTAATCGACACCGATGCCCTTGCGCATGCGCTCACCGGCCCGGGGGGGGCGGCGATCGAGCCGATCCGCGCCGCCTTCGGCGCGGACTACCTCACACCTGACGGAGCGCTCGATCGCGCGCGCATGCGCGAACTGGTATTCGCCGACGCGGCGAAAAAGCGCCTGCTCGAGTCGATTCTGCATCCCATGATTCGTTCGCAAACGAGCGAGCTCGTCCAGGCCGCACGCGGCGCGTACGTCATGCTGATGATACCGCTGCTGATCGAGTCGCATGATTACCGCAAGCGCTGCCAGCGCATTCTTGTCGTGGACTGCCCGGAAGAGCTGCAACTTGCCCGCGTCATGGCCCGCAGCGGGCTTGCCGCCGCGCAAGTGCGCGCCATCATGGGGAACCAGGTTTCGCGTGGAGCGCGTCTCGCGGCAGCCGACGATGTGATCGACAACAGCCAGGACCTGGCGCAGCTGCGCCGCCAGGTTGAAGCGCTGCACGCGCGCTATCTGCAGTTCGCCGCCGCTGGCGGATGAAGTTGTAAATTACTGACGAATCGGTCAAAATCCGTAAAATTTACCTTTACTCTGGGCAGCCGGCGCAATAGTGATCACTTACGAGTATCCCTTCAACGAGCGCATCCGTACGCTGTTGCGCCTGGAGGATCTGTTCGACCGCGCACACTATTTTCTCGCCCGCCAGGATGCGCTCGATCACCACGCTGCGCTGCTCACGCTGTTCGAGATTCTCGAGGTCGCAAGCCGCGCCGACCTGAAATCGGATCTGCTGCAGGAACTCGAACGGCAGAAGCACGTGCTGCTGTCGTTCCGCAACAACCCGGAAATCTCCGAAGAAGTGCTGAATCAGGTAATCGCCGAGATCGAGCAGGCGAGTTCGGCGCTGTTCAGCATGACCGGCAAGATCGGCCAGTATCTGCGCGAGAACGAGTGGCTGATGTCGATCAAGCAGCGCACCGGCATTCCCGGCGGCGTCTGCGAATTCGACCTGCCCTCGTATCACTACTGGCTGCATCGCGATTCCGGCTCGCGCGCATTCGACCTGCACGGCTGGATCAACCCGCTGTATCAGGTCCGCGACGCTTCGGCCATCGTGCTGCGGCTGCTGCGCGAGAGCGGAAAGCCGTCCAAGATCGTCGCCCAGCAAGGTCTGTTTCAGCAGATGCTCGGCGGCAGAGTGGTGCAGATGGTCGGCATCCGTCTGCCGCAGGATTCGGAATTCATCCCGGAGATCAGCGCCAACAAGTACGCGCTCAACATCCGCTTTGCCATCTTCGGCGACGATGCGCGCCCGCACACCAGCACTTCGAACGTGGAATTCGAACTCACCCTGTGCAACCTGTGACCCAGAATAGCCGCACGGTCAGCTGCCCACGCTGCGCCAAGCCCGTGCGCTGGGGACCGGAATCGCCTTTCCGCCCGTTCTGTTCCGAGCGCTGCAAGATGATCGACCTAGGTGCATGGGCGAGCGAGGAATATCGCGTAGCAGTCAAAGGCAACGACGAAGATCCGGACGCCAGGTCCGCCGGATCGGAACCCGACGCGCCTTGAGTTCCGTGGCGCTCCGGTCGTCTTCTACGCGCTAAGCCTCACCACCGCCCTGCCAACTCCCGCGCACCATGGCGATGCCCTGGGCGCCGCAGCGCCAGGCGGTTTCCAGGTCGTCCGGCTTCATCCCGCCCAGCGCAAATACAGGCAGGCTAGATCCACCCGCCAAAGCAGCAAAGCCTTCCCAACCGAGCGGCATCGAATCGGGGTGCGAAGGCGTCGCCTGCACCGGACCGAGCACTGCGAAATCAATTCCGAGCTGTGCCGCGCACGCGAGTTCCTCTGCATTGTGGCAGGAGGCGGCGCACCAGCCGAGCGCAGGCTTTCGTTCCAGGCGCGCCAACTGCGCCGCGGCCAGATGCACGCCGTCCGCGCCCAGGCGCAGGGCCAGCTCGACGTCGGAATTGATCAGCACGATCGCTCCGTGCGGCCGCGCCCTGGCGAGCACGGATTGGGCAAAATGCTCCAGCGCAGGCGTCCGCATCGATTTCTCGCGCACCTGAATCAGGCGCAGTCCCTGCGCCAGGCGCTCATCCAGCGCGCTCAGCTGCTGCGCTTCGCCCATCTCGCCCGCGTGGGTGATGGCGTACTCGGAAGGAAGCTGCAGGGCGCGCAGCACCGGCGCATTGGCCGGCAGCAGCGGCGCCACATCGAGGGTGGATGCGTGCTGCCACGCAAGCTGCTGATCTTCCTTGCCGTGTGGTTCGCCATGCCAGGCGCGCACGCGAAAAAAATTCAGCCGCACTTTAGCGTGCGGATAAGTATATATCCGCACGATCCACGGATCCGCGATTTCAACCTCAATGCCGAGTTCTTCGTGCAGTTCGCGCGCGAGCGCCGCGGCCAGCGGCTCCCCCGGCTCGACTTTGCCGCCGGGAAATTCCCAGTAGCCGGCATACACCTTGCCCGCAGGGCGTTGCGCCAGCAGGAAACGGCCGTCCGGCCGCTCGATTACGGCGGCAACGACTTCGACTGGAGTGGTATTCAACCGCGCTTCGCGCGGGGAGCGCCGGCGGCGCGCAGCCGGCCGGACACATCGCGCGCAAACTGCCAGGCGACGCGGCCCGAGCGCGAGCCGCGCGAAAGCGCCCACTGCAGCGCTTCTTCATGCGTGGCCTCTATCTCCCGCGGCGAGCAGCCCAATTCGGCCAGCCAGTGTTTGACGATGCCGAGGTAATCGTCCTGGTCGAAGGGATAGAACGACACCCACAGACCGAAGCGCTCCGACAGGGAAATTTTCTCCTCCGAGGTCTCGCCCGGATGGATCTCCTCGCCCACGTGCTTGTACTCGAGGTTTTCCTGCATGTATTCGGGCATCAGATGGCGCCGGTTGGAAGTGGCATAGATGAGCACGTTTTCCGAAGTCGCCGAGATCGAGCCGTCCAGTACCACCTTGAGCGCCTTGTAGCCGGCCTCCGCCGCCTCGAACGACAGGTCGTCGCAGAAAATGATGAAGCGCTCGGTGCGGTCGGAAATCTGATCGACGATATCGGGCAGGTCGATCAAGTCATGCTTGTCGACTTCGATCAGGCGCAGCCCCTGGCGGTGGAACTTGTTGAGCACCGCCTTGATCAGGGAAGACTTGCCGGTGCCGCGCGCGCCGGTCAGCAGCACGTTGTTGGCCGGAAGCCGGGTCACGAATTGGCGCGTGTTCTGCTCGATCAGGTGCTTCTGCCGATCGACGCCGCGCAGATCGGACAGCCGGATCTTGTGCGGATGGACGACCGGCTGCAGATGGCCGTGCCCGCCCGCCCTGCGCCAGCGAAAGGCAATGCTCGCGTTCCAGTCCACCGGCGGCTGCACCGCGGGCAACAACACTTCCAGCCGTGCAACCAGAGCTTCGGCTCGTTCCAGAAATTTTGACAATTCGCTCATACAAGTCAGCTGCGGTAATCCGCGTTGATGGAAACGTAATCGTGCGACAGATCGCAGGTCCACACCGTGGTCTGCGCCGAGCCGCGGGCAAGTTCCACGCGCACCGTGATCTCACTTTGTTTCATCACGCGCTGGCCATCCTCTTCGCGATAGGCCGGATTGCGGCCTCCGTCTTTGGCCACGAGCACATCGCCCAGATGCAACTGTACCCGGCCGACGTCGAGGTCGGGAATGCCGGCGTAACCGATGGCGCAAAGCAGCCGCCCCAAGTTGGGGTCGGAGGCAAAAAACGCGGTCTTGACCAGCGGAGAATGCGCGATGGCGAAGGCAACGCTAGTGCATTCCTCTTCGCTCTTGCCGCCTTCGACCTGCACGGTGATGAACTTGGTCGCGCCTTCACCGTCGCGAATGATCGCTTGGGCGAGCCAGACGGCGACTTCGGTTACGGCCTCGGCGAGGGCCGCGTAATCCGGGTGGCGCTCGTCAACGATCGTGTGCGTGCCCGCGGCGCCGGTCGCAATCAGCATGAAGGAATCGTTGGTCGAGGTGTCGCCGTCCACCGTGATGCGATTGAACGAGCGCGCGGCGGCCTGGGTCAGCATTTGCTGCAGCGCCGCCCGGCTTACTGCCGCATCCGTCGCCACGAAGCCCAGCATGGTCGCCATATCGGGATGGATCATGCCTGCACCCTTGGCCATGCCGGTCACGGCCACGGTCTTGCCGCCGAGAGTAAGCCGTCGCGAACGGGCCTTGGGCACGGTATCGGTGGTCATGATCGACTCTGCGGCCCTCGCCCAGTTGCCCTCGCGACAATCAGCGAGGGCGCGCGGCAGCGCCGCAACGATGCGCTCCACCGGCAAAGGCTCCATGATCACGCCGGTGGAAAACGGCAGGATCTGCGAACTTTCGCAACCGAGCAGCACGGCCAGTTCGGCACAGGCCTTGCGCGCGCGCGCCAGGCCGTCGTCGCCGGTGCCGGCATTGGCATTGCCGGTATTCACCACCAGTGCGCGCACTGGCCGGGCGAGCGCCAGATGTTCCTTGCAAAGGATCACGGGCGCGGCACAGAAGCGGTTCTGCGTGAACACGCCGGCGACCGTCGCGCCATCGGCAAGCCGCATGACCAACAGATCCTTGCGCTTCGCCTTGCGCACGCCAGCCTCGGCAACGCCCAACGCCAATCCTTTCACCGGCAGCAGATCTTCAGGGTTCGGTGGAGCTAAATTCACAGGCATGGCTGCCCCCGGCTTAAGTCAGTTTCCCGTGGCAGTGCTTGTATTTCCTGCCCGATCCGCAGGGACAAGGATCATTGCGGCCGATCTTGCCCATCTCGCGCACGAACGGCCGCTCCTTGGCTTTTTCCTCCGCCGCACCTGCAGCCAGCGCCTCATCATAGCCGGCGTGCTGGTATTTGACGTTTTCAACCGCCGGCGTCGCCTCCGTTGCCACTTCCGCCAACTCGGACTCCGAATTCACCTGCACCGCGGTCAGAGTCTTGGTCACTTCCAGTTTGATGCTTTCCAGCATGCTCGCAAACAGCTCGAAGGCCTCGCGCTTGTACTCCTGCTTCGGGTTCTTCTGCGCATAGCCGCGAAGGTGTATGCCTTGGCGCAGGTGATCCAGCGCCGCCAAGTGCTCGCGCCAATGCTGGTCGACGCTGGTGAGCATGACCCAGCGCTCGTAAGAGTGCAACGCTTCGCTCGGGGCGAGGGAGAATTTCTCCCGGTACAAGCGGTCGCCTTCGGCAACCGCTTTTTCCAGCAGCGCCTGGTCGTCGAGGCCGGAGTCGGCGTCAAGCCAGGATTTCACCGGAATGGAGAACTGCAGCTCCGCCGCGAACGCCTTTTCCAGGCCGGGCACATCCCATTGCTCCTCCACGCTCTCCGGCGGAATGTGGGCGCGGAAAATGTCGCTCACCACACCCTGGCGCAGCGAGGTGATGGTCTCGCTGACGTCGGCGCTTTCCAGCAATTCGTTTCTCTGCTCATAGATGACCTTGCGCTGGTCGTTGGCGACGTCGTCGTACTCCAGCAACTGCTTCCTGATGTCGAAATTGTGCGCCTCGACCTTGCGCTGCGCCGACTCGATCGAGCGCGACACCCATGAGCTCTCGATCGCCTCGCCTTCCGGCATTTTCAGCCGCTGCATGATCGACTTCACGCGATCGCCGGCAAAAATCCGCAGTAACGGGTCTTCCAGCGACAGGTAGAAGCGCGACGAGCCGGGATCGCCCTGGCGGCCGGAGCGGCCGCGCAACTGGTTGTCGATGCGGCGCGACTCGTGGCGCTCGGTGCCGATGATGTGCAGCCCGCCGGCGGCGATGACCTGGGCGTGCAGCTTCTGCCATTCCTCCCGCAGCACCGTGATGCGACGCTCTTTCTCCGCCTCGTCCACGCCCTCGGTGGCGCGCAGCATGTCGATGCCTCTCTCGACGTTGCCGCCGAGCACGATGTCGGTGCCGCGGCCCGCCATGTTGGTGGCGATGGTGACCATCTTCGGCTGGCCCGCCTGCACCACGATTTCGGCCTCGCGCGCATGCTGCTTGGCGTTCAGCACCTGGTGCGGCAGCTTGTCCTTCTCCAGCATGGCCGAGAGCAGCTCGGAATTTTCGATCGAGGTGGTGCCGACCAGCACCGGCTGGTCATGGTCGTAGCAGTGCGTGATCGCGGCGACGATGGCGTCGTTCTTTTCCTTGATCGTCTGGTATACGAGGTCCTCGCGGTCGTCGCGGACCATCGGCTGGTGCGTCGGCACCACCAGCGTCTCCAGACCGTAGATCTCCTGGAATTCGTAGGCCTCGGTGTCGGCCGTGCCGGTCATGCCGGCGAGCTTGCCGTACATGCGGAAATAATTCTGGAAAGTGATGGTGGCGAGCGTCTGGTTCTCGTTCTGGATCGAGACGTTCTCTTTCGCCTCGACTGCCTGGTGCAGGCCGTCGGACCAGCGCCGTCCCGACATCAGGCGCCCGGTGAATTCGTCGACGATGATGACCTCGCCCTCCTGCACCACATAGTGCGTGTCGCGCAGGAACAGGTGGTGCGCCCGCAATGCCGCGTACAGGTGGTGCATCAGGTTGATGAAAGAAGGCTCGTACAGGCTGCGTCCCTCGGGCAGGAGGCCGACGCGCCCGAGCAGCTGCTCGGCATGCTCGTGGCCTGCTTCCGTCAGCAGCACCTGGCGCGATTTCTCGTCCACGGAGAAGTCGCCCGGACCGTCCTCCTCCGCCTGGCGCACGAGTAGCGGCGCCACTTCGTTCATGCGGTAGTAGAGGTCGGTGTGATCTTCGGCTTGGCCGGAGATGATGAGCGGCGTGCGCGCCTCGTCGATCAGGATCGAATCGACCTCATCGACGATGGCGAAATTGAGGCCGTGCTGGTAGCGGTCCGACACCTGCATCGCCATGTTGTCGCGCAGGTAGTCGAAGCCGAACTCGTTGTTGGTGCCGTAAGTGATGTCGGCGGCGTAGGCCTGTTGCTTCACGTCGGCGGCGCTCTGCGACAGGTTCACCCCGACCGAGAGCCCGAGGAAACGATAGACGCGGCCCATCCAGTCGGCGTCGCGGCTCGCCAGGTAATCGTTCACCGTGACAATGTGCACGCCCAGGCCCGATAGCGCATTCAGGTAGGCCGGCAGCGTCGCTACCAGGGTCTTGCCCTCGCCGGTGCGCATCTCGGAAATCTTGCCGGCGTGCAGGATCATGCCGCCGACCAGTTGCACGTCGAAATGGCGCATGTTGAGCACGCGCTTGCCGGCTTCGCGCACCACGGCAAACGCCTCGGGCAGCACGTCGTCCAGCACCTCGCCCTTGGCCAGCCGCTCCTTGAACTCCGCGGTCTTGGCGCGCAGAGCATCGTCCGACAACGCGGAAATGGCAGGCTCCAGCGCGTTGATGCGCTGCACCGTCTTGTTATAACGCTTGATCAGCCGGTCGTTACGGCTGCCGAAAATGCGAGTCAGGATGCGGGTGAACATTAAAAGATGGGGAAGATCGGAGAAAGGACGCAAATTTTACCATGCCTACCGCGCCCTAAACGGCGGGAGGAGTTAGCCGGCTGCTGAAATGCGCTTCCCGTGCGCGAAGCGAGGTTGGGGTAACGAGTTCCACCGGAGGAAAGCGTTTTTCACCAGCCTCCAATTTGGGGAACACGAAAGGGGGCGTGCCCCCTTTTTTCAACGCGCGGTCAAACCCGAGGAAGCGGAGTGAAACGGGGACGTGCCTGGGCGCGCGTCGAATCCGATAACACAGCAGCGACAGCCGTGATGCAGCCGGCTTGCGCCCGGCTCCTCACCCTTCAGGTCGCACTCGTTTTGCCCTGGCGGCGGCGGCAGAAACCTGCAGGAAGCGATTCGGATTCTGTGCGACGCCCTTGTAGCGCACTTCGAAATGCACGTGCGGCCCGGTAGAGCGGCCGGTGGATCCGGACTCGGCGATTATCGCGCCGCGCTGCACCAGGTCGCCGGCTTTGACCAGCAGCTTGGATGCGTGAGCGTAGCGGGTGGTAAAGTCGTTGCCGTGGTCAATATCGACCACATAGCCATATTGGGGATGAAATTCGGCGACCACGACCAGGCCGTCGGCCGCGGCGTGGATGGGGGTGCCGGTGTCGACCAGAAAATCGACGCCCTCGTGCATGGCGTTCTGTCCGGTGATTGGATCGATGCGCCAGCCGAAGCTGGACGCGTTCCAGTCCACGTCCACCGGCTTGACCGTCGGCATGAGTTTCTTCTTCACCTTGGCGTCGAACAGCCGGTTTTCGAGAATGCCCATGTAGTCGTAGCGGTTTTCCATATGCCGGGAAAGCGCGTCGAGTTGCCAGCTAAGCTCGTTCATGGACAGGTCTTGTGCCGGGATGCTGGTGGGCAGCGCGCCGCCGCGGCCGGGCGGCTCGTTCATGCGAAATTCCTGCGGCTTGATGCCGGCGAGCGCCGACAGGCGCTCGCCCAGCGCGTCCAGGCGTATCAGCTGTGCCTGCATCTGACCCAGCCTGACCGCCATGGCGTTCAGGTTCTGGCGCATGAAATCCTTGGCATTCTGGGTCTGCTGTTCCTGCGCCGACAACAGCAGCGTCTGCAGCAGCGGCAGCTTGACCTCCGCCGCGTGGCGGACTACCAGATAGAACATGGAACTGGAAAGGACCACGATGGTGGCCGCCAGCAGCGCCATCCCCAGCAACAGATGGCGGACACTCAGCGAAATCGATTTGGCCGTTGCCAGCCGGTTCGATACGAGAATAATATGCATGTTCCCCTCCGAGAGATAACTCCATGCATTCCAAGAATCTTCGCGCCTACCTGGACTCGGCCGCTGGCATTGCGGCGTTGCTGCCCCAGGCGGAGCGGCTCATCGAATTGCGGCGCATCTACAGCGAACTCGTGCCGCAGCAGTTGTTGCGATGTTCGTCGATCGTAAATTATAAGCAGGAAAATGTCGTTATTTTCGCCGAAAACAACGCTATCGCAGCTAAGCTTAAATTGCTAAGTCCGCGATTGGTCAACGATTTTTCCAAGCGCGGGGTGCAGGTTACCGGAATTCGTCTTCAAGTGCAACCCCGCCAGGAACCCCGGAAAGAGCAGATTCGAAAGCAGGCCAAGCTCAGCCTGGCCGGGGCCGAAAGCCTGGAAGCCCTGGCCAAGCGCCTGCCGGATTCAAGACTCAAACAAGCCGTTACAGAAATGGTCGAGCGAAAAAAAAACTAGAACACGCCGCGGATCAGGCCGGCTGGGCGAGAAAACGGGTGAGCCCGGCCGGTGCGTCCTCGGCGTGCTCGAAGCTCACATACTCCCACGCATCGGCCTGTGCCAAGGTGGCGCGCAGCAGGGCATTGTTCAGGCCGTGGCCGGACTTATGGGCCGAAAACGCCCCGATCACGGGATGGCCCAGCAGATACAGGTCGCCGATTGCGTCCAATATCTTATGCTTCACGAATTCGTCGGCATAGCGCAGGCCATCGGCGTTCAGCACCCGGTATTCGTCCATCACCACGGCGTTGTCCAGACTTCCGCCCATGGCCAAGCCGCTGGCGCGCAGGCTTTCCACATCCTGCATGAAGCCAAAGGTGCGCGCCCGCGCCACCTCCTTGACATAGGAAGTCTCGGCGAAGTCGACCACCACATCCTGACTGGACTTGTCGAACACCGGATGGTTGAAAACGATGGAAAAAGACAGCTTGAAGCCGGCGTAGGGCTCGAAGCGCGCCCATTTGTCGCCTTCTCTTACTTCCACCGCTTTCTTGATGCGGATGAAGCGCTTGGCTACCGGCTGCTCCACGATGCCCGCCGACTGCAGCAGGAACACGAAAGGCGAGGCGCTGCCGTCCATGATGGGCACCTCGGCCCCGGTGAGGTCGACGTAGGCATTGTCCACGCCCAACCCGGCGAAAGCCGACATCAGGTGCTCCACCGTCGCCACCTTGACTTTGCCGTCTTCCAGCGTGCTGCACAGGCGCGTGTCGCCGACCTTGTAGGCGTCGGCGCATATGTCCGCCGGCTGCGGCAGATCCAGGCGCCTGAACACGATGCCCGTGTTCGGCTGCGCCGGACGCAGCGTCATTTCCACCTTCTCGCCCGAATGCAGCCCGACGCCGGTGGCGCGAATAGCAGTTTTTAGGGTGCGCTGCTTTAACATGAGTGTCTTATTCTTGTAGCTTGATGGCAATAAGCGAATTTTAACATATACGTAGCGACTTAAATCGCGCCCCCGTTGTTGTACTGTTTCCATTTTGCGCGGACGAAAAACCGTCCGCGCGGATCACCGATTGCGCACGGACGAGAAACCGTCCGCACGCAATCGGCGATCTTGTACAAAACCTACCCCAAGGCGTTGTTGCTTTTAACCATAACCGTGTTTTTGGTACGGATGGTTTCTATCCGTACCAAAAACACGGTTGGCGCACGCGAGCGCGCAATGGTCGCTTCTGGCATGCGACGCTAGATAAGACGCCCAACGGAAGTCCTCTTGGAGGACGCTGTATATAGTCGGCAGGCCGGCCGCGCGACCCGGAGCGCGGCCAGTCAGCCGATGGCCGAACTCAGTCAGCCTGCTTGCGCAGGAAAGCCGGGATGTCATACTTGTCCACCCCGCTTTGCTGCAGCGCCTCGATGGTCGAGGCGCGGTTCTTGCGGATCACCGCCGGCATGGAGTCCAGCGCCGCGTAGTCGACGCCCGTCACCGGCATGTTATCGGTGCCGTTCTTCACCACCAGTTGCGGTTTGGTCTGACGTATGGCCGCGGGCTGTCCGAGCCCGGTCGCAACCACCGTCACCCGCAGTTCCTCGCCCATGTTCTCATCGTAGACCGCGCCCAGGATCACGGTGGCGTCGGCGGCGGCGAAGCTGCGTATCGTTTCCATCACCTCCTTGGTTTCGCGCAGCTTGAGGCCGGATTTGGCGGCGGTGATGTTGACCAGCACGCCGCGCGCCCCGGAGAGGTTGACGCCCTCGAGCAGCGGGCAGGCTACGGCCTGCTCGGCGGCGATGCGCGCCCGGTCCATGCCGGAAGCGGAGGCCGAACCCATCATCGCCATGCCCTGCTCATGCATGACGGTCTTCACGTCCTGAAAGTCGACGTTGATCAGGCCCCGAATATTGATGATCTCCGAAATGCCTGCGACCGCGTTCTTCAGCACGTTGTCGGCGGCGCCGAACGCCTCTTCCAACGACACGTCCCCGCCCAGCACTTCTTCCAGTTTCTCGTTGAGGATCACGATCACCGAGTCGACGTTCTGCGCCAGTTCGTCGATGCCGCCCTCGGCCGCCTGCATGCGCTTTACGCCCTCGAACGAGAACGGTTTCGTGACCACCGCCACCGTCAGGATGCCCATCTGTTTCGCCACCTCCGCCACCAGGGGCGCAGCGCCGGTGCCGGTGCCGCCGCCCATGCCGGCGGTGATGAACACCATGTGCGCCCCCTGCAGCGCCTCCTCGATCTGGTCGCGCGCCTCCATCGCGGCGGCGCGCCCGGCCTCGGGCTGGGCCCCCGCGCCCAGCCCGGAAGCGCCGAGCTGAATCTGGTTCTTCGCCTGCCCATACGCGAGCGCCTGGGCGTCGGTGTTCATGGCGATGAACTCCACGCCCTGTACGGTGTTGCGGATCATGTGATCGACGGCGTTGCCACCGGCGCCGCCGACGCCAATCACTTTGATCACGGTACCGTTGTTCTGTACATCCACGATTTCAAACATAGTGTCTCCTTCCGGGTCTTAGTTAAAAAATGAACTGCGAATTCACCGCCAATTACGACCGGGGACTACGAACCGGGGACTGGATAAAACGCCGACCACGGCGCTCGCCCCCGGCTTGCAAACCCCAGCCACTAAAAATTGCGCTGGAACCATTGCTTCATCCTCGACATGACCTGCCTGAACGACGCGCCCTGCAGCGCCTGGATTCCGCGCTGGGTCTGCGACTGTCCTTCGAGCAACAACCCGATCGCCGTGGCATAACGCGGGTGTCGCACCACATCCGACAGCCCGCCCGCGTAGCGTGGTGTGCCCAGGCGCACCGGCATATGGAAGATCTCCTCGCCCAGCTCGACCATGCCCCGCATCACGCTGGAGCCGCCGGTGAGCACCAGGCCGGAAGACAGCAGTTCCTCGTAGCCCGACTCGCGCAGCACTTTCTGGATCAGGGAATACAACTCTTCCACGCGCGGCTCGATCACTTCGGCCAGGGTCTGGCGCGAAAGCTGGCGCGACCCGCGATCGCCGATGCCGGGCACCTCCACCAGCTCGTCGGGATCCGCGAGCTGGCGTAGCGCGCAGCCGCTTCTGATCTTGATCTCCTCGGCCTCGGCGGTGGGAGTCCGCAGCGCCATGGCGATATCGTTGGTAATCTGGTCGCCGGCAATGGGGATCACCGCGGTGTGCCGGATCGCACCCTCGCGGAAAATAGCGATGTCGGTGGTGCCGCCACCGATATCGACCAGGCACACGCCCAGCTCCTTTTCATCCTCGGTGAGCACGGCGATCGACGACGCCAGCGGCTGCAGGATCAGATCGTTCACTTCCAGGCCGCAGCGGCGCACGCACTTGACGATGTTCTGCGCCGCCGACACCGCGCCGGTGACGATGTGCACTTCCACTTCCAGCCGCACCCCGCTCATGCCCAGGGGCTCGCGCACGCCGTCCTGGCCGTCGACCACGAACTGCTGCGTGAGGATGTGCAGGATCTGCTGGTCGGTGGGGATAGGCAGGGCGCGCGCGGTCTCGATGACGCGCTCGACGTCGAGCGCCGACACCTCCTTGTCCTTGATCGCGACCATGCCGCGGGAATTGAAGCTCTTGATGTGGCTGCCGGCGATTCCGGTATAGACGCGCGCGATCTTGCAATCTGCCATGAGTTCGGCCTCCTCCAGCGCGCGCTGGATGGCGTTGACGGTGGCTTCGATGTTGACCACCACGCCCTTTTTCAGGCCCTTGGACTCGTGCCCGCCCATGCCGATGATGTTCAGCCGGTTGTCCGGCAGCAACTCCGCGACGATCGCCACCACCTTGGAGGTGCCAATATCGAGGCCGACGATGAGGTTCTTGTTTTCCTTGCTCATGCCGCCTCCCTTTTGCCGCGCTTGTTTCCCATGCTCTTTGGTTCCGTGACCGAATGCATGATCTCGGGTACGCGCAGCGCAAATCCGTTGGGGTAGCGCAGGTCGACGTAGTCGAGCCTGCGATTGAGGCTCCCGATCGTCTGCGCGTAGAAAGCGACAAAGCGCGAGAGCCGCTCCAGCACCGGCTCCTTCAACTGATCCCGCCCCAGTTCCAGCGTGAGGCCGTTCGACAGCCGCACCTGCCAGGCATAGCGCGGCGAGAGCAGCACCTGGCGCAGCTCGAGCCCGAGCGGCGCGAGCGCCTGGCGAAACGCGCCATAACGGCGCGTCAGCTCCTCGGCGCTGCCGCCCGGGCCGGCGAACTGCGGCAGGCGCACGGCATCGGGCAGCTCGCCCTCGAACACCTCGCCGTAGGTGTTGACCAGGCGCCTCATCTGCGTATCGGCGCCCCAGCGCGCCAGCACCACGTGCTCCTCAATCGCGACCTGCACGCGATCGGGCCAGAGGCGCCGCACCTCGACTTTGCGCACCCAGGGGAGGGCCTCGAACGCGCGCCGCACCGCGTCCAGGTCGACGCTGAAGAAGGTGCCGACGGCGCTCGCGCGCGCGGCGCCCTCCGCCTGTTCGCGCGCGACATGCTCGAGCTCGCCTTGCAGCGCGAGATGGCGCAGCGGCAACAGCGGCGAATGGATCGCCGCCTGCGCGCCGGCATAGATCAAGGCGGCCGCGGCGAGCGCGTAGAGAGCGTTGGCGCAGCCGTTCAGCAAATCGGCGTTATCCCACATGCGCGAGCTCCAGAATGCGCACCACCAGGTCTTCGAACGACAGGCCGGCATGGCGTGCCGCCATCGGCACCAGCGAGTGATCGGTCATGCCGGGCGAAGTATTCACTTCGAAGAACCAGGGCTTGCCTGCGCCATCGAGCATCAGATCGACGCGCCCCCAGCCGCTGCAGCCGAGCGCGCCGAATGCGGCCAGCACCTGCTGCCGCACGGCCGCTTCTTCGATCGCCGCGAGGCCGCAGGGAATGATGTAGCGCGTGTCGTTGGCCAGATACTTGGCCTCGTAGTCGTAGAACTCGCGCGGCGTCTCCAGTTTGATCAGCGGCAGCGCCTCTCCTCCGAGCACAGCGGCGGTGAGCTCGATGCCGTCGATGAACTGCTCGGCGAGCACCACGCGGTCGTAATTGGCCGCGAGCGCGTACGCCTCGTCCAGGTCGGAAGCGGCGCGCACCTTGCTCATGCCTATGCTGGAACCCTCGTTGGCGGGTTTGACCATGATCGGCAGCGCGAGGCGCGCAACCACGGCCTTGAGATCGCTCGCGGGAGTAAGCAGTTCGTAGCGCGGCGTCGGAATGCCGGCCGCCTGCCACACGAGCTTGGTGCGCCACTTGTCCATCGCAAGGGCGCTCGCCAGCACCCCCGAACCGGTGTAGGGAATGCCGAGCAATTCCAGCGCGCCCTGAATGGTGCCGTCCTCGCCGTAACGGCCGTGCAGCGCGATGAACACGCGATCGAATTTCTCCGCGATCAGCGCCGCGAGGTCCCTTTGCTGCGGATCGAAGGGGTGCGCGTCTATGCCCCTCGCGCGCAACGCATTCAACACCATGGTGCCGCTTCTGAGCGACACTTCGCGTTCGGCCGAGCGGCCGCCGAGTAGCACCGCGACTTTGCCGAACCTGCTCATGCCGCCGCCTCCCCGATGATGCGCACTTCGGTCATGAGTTCCACACCGTGCTTCGCCAGCACGGTATGCCTCACATGCTCGATCAGGTTTTCGATGTCGGCAGCGCTCCCGCGGCCGTGCGCATTGACGATGAAGTTGGCATGCTTTTCCGACACGCGCGCACCGCCGATGGCATAACCCTTCAGGCCGCAGGCCTCGATCAGGCGCGCGGCGTGATCGCCTGGCGGATTGCGGAACACCGAGCCGGCGTTGGGCAGGGTCAGCGGCTGGGCGCTGACGCGTTGTTGCAACAGTTCCCTGATGCGGCCGAGCGCCGCCTCGCCGTCTCCGCGCTCGAAACCGAACCAGGCGGCGGCAAACCACTCGTCCACGCCGAGTTCGCCGTCTCTCAATGCAGCGTGGCGGTAGCCGATATCGAAATCCCCGGGCCTGCGCTCGCGCAATTCGCCGCTGCGCCGGAGCATGAGCACGCGCTCGACCGCGTCCCAGGTTTCGCTGCCGTAACAGCCTGCATTCATCGCCAGCGCGCCACCCACGGTTCCCGGGATGCCGGCGAGGAACTCGGCGCCGACGTAGCCGTGGGTCGCCGCATAGCGCGCCACCTTGGGACTGGCCGCGCGCGCTTCGGCATAGACGAGCGCGCCGTCCATGTGCACGGCCGCATGGCTGGAGTGCATCAGCATGACCGTGCCGCGAATGCCTCCATCGCGCACCAGCACATTGCTGCCCAGGCCGATGAAATAGATGGGCTCAGTCGCCGACAGGCTGCGCAGGAACTGGGCCGCATCGTCCAGGTCGGCCGGGACGTAGGCGTGATCTGCGGCCCCGCCGGTGCGCCAGGTGAGGTGCTTGCGCATCGGCTCGTCAACGAGCAGCCTGCCGCGCAGCGCCGGGTTGGAGAGATGTTTTTGCTCAGCCATGTGCATCTCTCACTCCGTGGCCGTGGCAAGCGCGGCCGGCACGCCGCCGATCGAGCCCGCGCCCATGGTTACCACCACATCGCCGTCCTTTGCCACCGCACGGATCGCCGCGGGCATGTCGGCGATGTTCTCGACGAATACCGGCTCGACGCGGCCGGCGACGCGCACGGCGCGCGCCAGCGTCCTGCCGTCTGCCGCGACGATGGGCGCCTCGCCCGCGGCATAGACCTCGGCCAGAAGCAGCGCATCCGCACCCGAGAGCACTTTGACGAAGTCTTCGAACAGGTCGCGTGTGCGCGTGTAGCGGTGCGGCTGGAAGGCGAGCACGATGCGCCGTCCGGGGAAAGCGCCGCGCGCCGCGTCGAGCGTCGCCTGCATCTCGGCCGGATGGTGGCCGTAATCGTCGATCAAAGTGAAGCTGCCGCCACCTTTGGCGGCGATCGCGTCGTAGCGCTGGAAGCGCCGCGCGACGCCGCGGAACTCCGCCAGCGCCTTGACGATGGCAGCGTCCTCCAGACCCAGCTCGGTGGCGACGGCGATCGCGGCGAGCGCATTCTGCACGTTGTGCCTGCCCGGCAGGTTGAGCGTCACGTCGAGCACCCCGGGCCTGCCTTCGCGCACCGCGTGGAAGCGCATTCTGCCGCCGCAATGACTGACGTTCTCCGCGCGCACCATGGCGTCGGCGCCGAAACCGTAGCTCAGGATGGGCTTGGACACGAACGGCTGGATCTCGCGCACGTGCTTGTCGTCGGTGCACAGCACCGCCGCGCCGTAGAAGGGCAGGTTCTGCAGGAAAGCCACGAAAGCCTGCTTCAGCCGCGCGAAATCGTGCTGGTAGGTCTCCATGTGGTCGGCGTCGATATTGGTGACCACGGCGATCACCGGCTGCAGGTGCAGAAACGAAGCGTCCGACTCGTCGGCCTCGACCACGATGAACTCGCCCGCGCCGAGGCGCGCGTTCGAGGCTGCGCTGGTGAGCCGGCCGCCGATGACGAAGGTGGGATCGAGCCCGGCCTCGGCGAGCACGCTCGCCACGAGGCTGGTGGTGGTGGTCTTGCCGTGGGTGCCGGCAATCGCGATGCCCTGCTTCAGGCGCATCAACTCGGCCAGCATCAGCGCGCGCGGCACCACCGGAATGCGCCTGGCGCGCGCTGCCATCACTTCCGGATTGTTGTTGCCCACCGCAGTGGACACGACCACGACGTCGGCCTCGGCCAGGTGCTCGGCCGCGTGTCCGATGTGCACCGCGGCGCCCAGGCCGGCGAGGCGCCGGGTCGCGGCATTGGCGCCCAGATCGGATCCGCTGACCTGGTAGCCGAGGTTGAGCAGCACCTCGGCGATGCCGTTCATACCACTACCGCCGATGCCGACGAAGTGAATGCGTTTGACTTTATGCTTCATTTCGCCAACTCCATGCAGGCGCGGGCTACGGCCTCGGTTGCGTCCGGCCTGCCCAGCGCCCTTGCCTTCTCGGCTATTTCGAGCAGGCGCTCGCGCGTGAGCCCGCGCAGAAGATCGGCGAGCCTGTTGGCGGACAATTCGGCCTGCGGCAGCAGGATGGCCGCGCCACGGGCCGACAGGAATTTCGCATTGCTGGTCTGATGGTCGTCCACCGCACGCGGAAAAGGCACCAGGATGCCGGCCACGCCGGCGCAGGCGAGCTCGGCAATCGTGAGCGCGCCGGCGCGGCAGATGACGACATCGGCTGCGCCGTAACGCCCGGCCATGTCGTCGATGAAAGCGAGCGCTTCGGCGCGTACGCCGGCCGCGGCGTAGCCTGCGCGCAAGGACTCGATATGCTTCGCTCCCGCCTGGTGCGTAACCTCGGGCCGCGTCTCCTCGGGCAGGAGGGAGAGCGCCTGCGGCACGGTCTCATTGAGCACCTGCGCCCCCAGACTGCCGCCCAGCACCAGCAGCTTGAGGCGGCCGGCGCGCGCAGCGCAGCGCTCGCGCGGCGCAGCCAGCGCGGCAATTTCCTTGCGCACCGGATTGCCGCTGAGTTGCGCGCCTGGCAGCGCATCCGGAAAGGCTTGCAGCACCCGGTCGGCCAGGCGCGAGAGCACTTTGTTGGCCAGGCCCGGGATCGAATTCTGCTCGTGGATCGCCAGCGGACGCTTGAGGAGGGAGGCCATCATGCCGCCCGGAAAGCTGATGTAACCGCCCATGCCCAGCACCACGTCGGGGCGCGCGGCGAGAATCGCCCGCGCGCTCTGCCAGAAGGCGACGAGCAGGTTCGCCGGCAGCGCAAGCGCGCGCGCGAAGCCCTTTCCACGCAGCCCGGAGAAGCGCACCCAGGCCATTTCATAGCCGTGCTTCGGTACCAGGGTCGCTTCCATTCCCGTTTTCGCTCCGAGCCACACCACCCGCCACCCCTGCTGTGTCAAATATTCGGCAACCGCCAGCGCGGGAAACACATGCCCGCCGGTGCCGCCCGCCATGATCATGATCGTGCGCTGCATGGCGTCACTTCAAAAAACCTGAGTACTGACATCGCTGGCCTCATGCGGGCTGTCCCCGCTTCGATGAGTGATTTTAGTTTCGGCATAACGCGGGCTTCGCCCGCATTAGCCTTCACTGAAATCTTCGCCCTCATGCGGGCTGCCCCCGCATGAGGGCTCGATTTTCGTAATCGATGCGCAGCAGGATCGCCAGCACTAGGCAGTTCGCGAGGATGCCGCTGCCGCCGAAGCTCATCAGCGGCAGGGTCAGGCCCTTGGTCGGCAGCACCCCCATGTTTACGCCCATGTTGATGAGCGTCTGCACCCCGAGCCAGACGGCGATACCCTGCGCCACCAGCGCCGCGTAGTAGCGCTCCGACGCCGCTGCCTGGCGGCCGATGGCAAATGCGCGCAGCACGATCCAGGTGAACAGCGCGACGACCGTCACCACGCCGGCCAGGCCCAGTTCCTCGGCGATCACGGCGAGCAGAAAATCGGTATGCGCCTCGGGCAGGTAGAACAGCTTCTCCACGCTCGCGCCCAGGCCGACGCCCAGCCATTCGCCGCGGCCAAAGGCGATCAGGGCATGCGACAGCTGGTAGCCCCGGCCGTAGGGGTCGGCCCACGGGTCCATGAAACCGAAGATGCGCTGCATGCGGTAAGGCGAACTGAGAATGAGGACGAGGAAGCCCCCCAGCGCCAGCACGAACAGGCCGGCGAACCATTTGCCGTTCATGCCGCCGAGGAACAGGATGGCCATTGCGATCGACGCGATCACCACGAAGGCGCCGAAGTCGGGCTCGCGCAGCAGCAACCACCCGACCACCAGCATCACCGCAAGCATCGGCAGCAGGCCTTTCTTGAAGCTGTGCATCAGCGCCGACTTGCGCGCCGTGTAGTCGGCGGCGTAGAGCACGGCGGCGACTTTCATGAATTCAGAAGGCTGCAGATTGGCCAGACCGAGGAAGAGCCAGCGCTTGGCACCGTTGACCTCGCGGCCCACGCCCGGGATCAGCACCAGCACCAGCAACACAATGCCGAAGAGGAATAGCCATGGCGCCAGGCTTTGCCAGATGCGCACCGGTACCTGGAACGCGGTCAGCGCGGCGATCAGGCTCACCCCGAGAAAAACCGCGTGCCGCACCAGGAAATAGGCCGGCTGACCGCCGGTAAAGCGGCTCGCCTCGGCGGTGGCGATCGAGGCCGAATACACCATCACCATCCCCAGCACCAGCAGGATGAGCGCGGTCCATACCAGGGCCTGGTCGAATTCCGCGGGCGACGTGCGCTCGGCCTTAATGTAGCTGAGCATGGGCGATCTCTTGTACGCATCCGGCGAACACCTCGCCGCGATGCTGGTAATTGCGGAACATGTCGAAGCTGGCGCAGGCCGGCGACAGCAGCACCACGTCGCCGGGCTGCGCCTGGGCGCGGGCCTGCGCCACCGCCTCCTCCATGCTGCCGGCGCGCAATACGGCAACGCCGCTCGCGCCGATGGCGCGCGCGATCTGCTCAGCATCGCGTCCGATCAGCACGGCGCAACGCGCATGGCGCGAAACCGGCCCGGCGAGCGGCGCGAAATCCTGCCCCTTGCCCTCGCCGCCGGCGATCAGGACGATGCGTGCGCCGCGCGCGGTGAGCTCGGCGAAACCCTCCAGCGCCGCGACCGTGGAGCCGACATTGGTGCCCTTGGAGTCGTCGTAGAAGGCGACGCCACCGAGTTCGGCCACTTTCTCCAGCCGGTGCGGCAGGCCCTTGAAATCGCGCAGCGCGGTCAGTAGCGGCGGATAGGACTCGCCGAGCGAGCGTGTCAGCGCCAGCGCGGCGAGCGCGTTGGCCGCGTTATGCAGCCCGGCGATCGGCAATTCCTTCACCGCCACGAGCGGGGTCGCGCCTTGCGCCAGCCACAGTTCGCCGGCGACCCGCAGCAGACCGAAATCCTCGGCCCGGGTCGGCGCATCCAGGCCAAAGCTCACCTGCTTGCGGCCGGCCACGGCCATGCCCATGCTCCGGGCGTCGTCGCGATTGAGCACCTGGATGCCCTCGCCCCGGAAAATCCGCGCCTTGGCGCGCGCGTACGCAGCCATGCCGTCGTAGCGGTCGAGATGGTCTTCGCTGAGATTCAACACCGCCGCCGCGACCGGATTGAGCGTGCGCGTGGTCTCGAGCTGGAAGCTGGAGAGTTCCAGCACCCACACTTCCGGCTTGTGCCGAACATCTTCACACTGCATCAGCGCGTCCAGCGCCGCCGGGCTGATATTGCCCGCCACCTCGGTCGCCAGCCCGCCGCGCCGGCACATTGCTCCGGCAAGCGCGGTTACCGTGGTCTTGCCGTTGGTGCCGGTGATGGCCAACACCTGCGGCCGCGGGCTTTGCGGCGGCGTCTGGACACCGCGGTTGCGATCGCGCGCTGCCTGCGTGCCGCCGTTACCCGCGCGCAGCGCCTGCGCACCGCTGTTGTCTTCGCGCAGTGCCTGCGCGAACAGTTCGATATCGCCGACCACCGGCACGCCGCGCGCAGCGGCCGCGCGCACCTGCGGCGTCGCCAGCGGCACCCCCGGACTGATGGCGATGAGATCGATGCCGGCGAAGGATTCGTCGCGATAGGCGCCAAGGACAAGCTCTGCCTGCGGCACTTTCTCGCCGAGCGCCGCCAGTTTGGGCGGATCGTCGCGGGTGTCCGCCACGCGCACGCGCGCGCCGCGGCGAGAGAGAAAGCGCGCCATCGACAGGCCGGTTTCTCCCAAGCCCAGAACCAACGCATTTTTGTCCGCCAGATTCATCTCAGCTTCAATGTCGACAATCCGAACAGCACCAGCATCATCGTAATGATCCAAAACCGCACCACGACTTGTGACTCTTTCCACCCGGACAGCTCGTAGTGGTGATGCAGCGGCGCCATGCGGAAAATGCGCTTGCCGCCGCTCCACTTGAAGTACAGCACCTGCAACATCACCGACAGCGTCTCGGCGACGAACACGCCGCCCATGATGAACAGCACGATTTCCTGGCGCACGATCACGGCCACCGTACCCAGGGCCGCGCCGATCGCGAGCGCACCGACGTCGCCCATGAACACCTCGGCCGGGTAGGCGTTGAACCAGAGAAAGCCCAGGCCGGCTCCGGCGAGCGCGCCGCAAAACACCGTCAGCTCGCCCGCGCCCGGGATATAGGGCAGGAGCAGGTATTTCGAGTACACCGTGTTGCCGGCAACGTAGGCAAAAAGGCCGAGCGCGCCGGCGATCATCACCGCCGGCATGATCGCCAGGCCATCCAGACCGTCGGTGAGGTTGACCGCGTTGCTGGTGCCGACGATGACAAAGTAGGTGAGCACGATGAATCCCCACACGCCCAGCGGATAAGCGATGTTCTTGAAGAAAGGCAGGATCAGGTCGGCCTTGGGCGGCAGGGTCATGGACAGGCCGCTGCCCACCCACGCCGTGAACAGGTCGAAGATCTTGGCGCTGCTCGGCGCCGACACGGCGAACGCGAGGTACACGGCGGCAATCAGGCCGATCACCGACTGCCAGAACAGCTTGGTCCTGACCGACAGTCCCTTGGGATTGCGCTGCACCACCTTGCGGTAGTCGTCGACCCAGCCGATCGCGCCGAAGCCCAGCGTCACTACCAGCACCGCCCAGAGAAAGCGGTTGGACAGATCGCCCCACAGCAGCGTGGTGATGCCGACGGAAACCAGGATCAGCGCCCCGCCCATGGTGGGCGTGCCGGCCTTGGTGAGATGCGACTGCGGGCCGTCGTCGCGCACCGACTGGCCGATCTTGTAGGCAGTCAGCTTGCGGATCACCAGCGGCCCGGCGATGAACGAAATCGCCAGCGCCGTGAGGCAGGCAAGCACCGCGCGCAGCGTGATGTAGCCGAACACGTTGAAGGCGCGGATGTCGCGGGCGAGATACTGAGCGAGCTCGAGCAGCATCAGGTTCTCCTGGTTTCATAAGAGCGCGACCGGTCGGCGCGCGGCGTCGTTGCCTGCAAGTACAGGAGCGAGCGTGGCATGCATTCGAGCTCGAACAGCATTCAGTGTGCTCCCGCCGGCGCGCCGGTGAGCGCCCGCACTACGCGCTCCATGCGCATGAAGCGCGACCCCTTTACCAGCACGGTCACGCCGGCCGCGAGGCAAGGCTGGAGCGCGGCCAGGAGGGCATCGATATCGCCGTAGTGCTGCGCACCCTCGCCGAACGCCGCCGCCGCGTGCGTGCACAACTCCCCGAGGACGAACAGGCGGTCGATGTTGGAGGCGCGCGCATAACGACCGATTTCGCCATGGAAAGCCGCGCCGTGCGCCCCGACTTCGCCCATGTCGCCCAACACCAGGAATCTCCTGCCTGCCGCGCTTGCCAGCACGTCGATCGCGGCGATGACCGAATCCGGATTGGCGTTGTAGGTGTCGTCGAGGACGATGGCGCCGCAGTTGCCGGTCTGTTTCTGCAGCCGCCCCTGCAGCGGATGAAAACCGGCGAGCCCGCGCGCGATCGCGGCCAGGCCGACGCCGGCGGCCGAAGCCGCCGCGGCGGCCGCGAGGGCATTGCGCACGTTGTGCGCCCCGGCAGCCCGCAGGCTGATCGGCGCCGCGCCCTGCGGCGTGCGCAACACGATTTCGCTGCCGAAATCGCGCAGCTCGTAGCGGCCACCAACGGCTGCCGGCCGGTCGATGCCGAAGTCCAGCACCCGCCTCGGCGCGGACACTCCGCGCCAGTAGTCGGCATAGGTGTCGTCGGCGTTGATCACGGCAATTCCGTCCGCGGGCAGGGCCGAGAACACCGCGCCGTGCTCATGCGCCACGTCCTCAACGCTGTGCATGAATTCCTGGTGCTCGCGCTGCGCATTATTGACCAGGGCCACGGTCGGCTGCGCGATGCCGGCGAGATAGGCGGTTTCGCCCGGATGATTCATCCCCAGTTCCACCACCGCGCAGGTGTGCTGCGCGCGCAGGCCGAGCAGGGTCAGCGGCAAGCCGATGTCGTTGTTGAGGTTGCCCGGGGTGGCGTAGGAGCATGCGGCCCCTGCGTGGTCGGCAAGAATGGCGGCGATCATCTCCTTCACCGTGGTCTTGCCGTTCGAACCGGTGACTGCGATCAGCGGCAGTTTGAATTTTCGGCGCCAGTAGGCGGCGAGCCTGCCCAGGCCGAGCCGCGTATCGTCCACAAGCAGGAGCGGCAGGGGCGAAGCGCCGCTCGCGGGCGGCGCACGCCGGTCGACCATGGCGGCCACTGCGCCGCGCGCGTGCGCCGCGGCGATGTACTCGTGGCCGTCGAAGCGCTCGCCGCGCAACGCCACGAACAGCGCGCCGTCTTTGATCGTGCGCGTGTCGCTCGATACCGCGGCGAAGCGCGCGTTAGCCCCGCGCAGCTCACCGCCGGCGCCCTGCGCCGCTTCGCGCAGGTCCATCATTGCGTCCATGCCGAGAGCGCTTCTGCCGCCACCGCGGCATCCAGGAACGGAATGCGCCGGCCGGCGCTTTCCTGGTAATCCTCGTGGCCCTTGCCGGCGATGAGCACGACATCGCCTGCGGCTGCGCCGGCGATTGCCGCAGCAATCGCCTCGCGCCGGTCGACGATAACCTGCGGCTCCTGCCCCGCGTGAGCCTCGCCCAGCACGCCTTCCAGTATGTCGGTGATGATCGCCAGCGGATCTTCGCTGCGCGGGTTGTCGCTGGTCAGCACCACCTGGTCGGCGTTGCGCACCGCGATCGCCCCCATCAATGCGCGCTTGCCGCGGTCGCGGTCGCCACCGCAGCCGAAGACGCAGATCAGCCGGCCGCCGGACGCCTGCGCCAGAGGGCGCAGGCTCATCAGCACTACGTCCAGCGCATCCGGGCTGTGGGCATAATCCACCACGGCAAGCGGCTTGCCCGCGCCGCCGAGGCGCTGCATGCGCCCGGGCAGAGGCGTAAGCACCGCGAGCGCCGCAACTGCCGGCTCCAGCGCCACGCCGGCGCCGAGCAGCACGCCCAGCACGCCGAGCAGGTTGGCCGCGTTGAAGCGCCCGAGCAGCCTGCTGTGCACCTCGGCACGGCCCCAGGAGCTCACCAGGCCGAAGGCAAGGCCGCGCTCGGTCAACCGGATGTTTTCGGCCTCGAGGAAGAATTCCAGCCTCGCGGCGCCGGCGACCCCGGCATGGGCGCTGTAGCCGGCGCACGCCACCTTGCTGCCGGCGAGCTTCTGCGCGATGCGCACGCCCAGCACGTCGTCCATGTTGAGCACCGCGCCGGAGAGCCCCGGCGTATCGAACAATCGCGCCTTGGCCGCGGCGTAACGCTCCATATCCCCGTGGTAATCCAGATGGTCGCGCGAGAAATTGGTAAACAGCGCGACATCGAACTGCGCGCCGTTGATCCGCCCCTGGTCCAACCCGATGGAGGAGACTTCCATGGCCACACCCTGCGCACCCGCCTGGAGAAACTCGGCCAGCCGGCGATGCAGTTCGATCGCATCCGGCGTGGTATTCGCTGCCGGTGCAAGTTGCTGGGCCAATTCACGTCCCGGCACAGCCGGGAAGCCGCTGCCGAGGGTGCCGATCACCGCGGTCTTGCGCCCGAGCGCGCTGAGCGCCTGCGCGATCCATTGGCTGCAGGAAGTCTTGCCGTTGGTGCCGGTGACACCGGCCAGCCACAGTTTCTCGGACGGACGGCCGTAGACTTCGTGCGCGATTTCACCGGCCACGCCGCGCAGGCCGTCCACCGCAACATTGGGCACGCGCCAAGCCTCGTCCCAGGAAAAGCCTTCACGTTCCCACAGCACTGCGGCAGCGCCGCGGGCGACGGCATCGGCGATGTAGCGCCTGCCGTCGGCACTTGCGCCCGGGTAGGCAACGAAGGCGTCGCCCGCGCGCAAGGCGCGGCTGTCGGCGCTTAAACCGCCGATTTTCGCTCCCTGCAGCTGCAACTGGCTCAGTATGTCGATCGCTGTCTTCGTCACGTTAGTTCGGGGGCCGTAGTCCTGACTCTTTGTCCATTGCGCTTCTGCCTCGTCCTTCTTCAGTCCCCTGCCTTTAAACGCCTTCCTTGATCTCGGAACCCTCAGGCGGCAGTTCCAGCGGCTTGAGCGGCGCATCCGGCGGCACACCCAGCATGCGCAGCGCCCCGCCCATCACCGCGGAAAACACCGGCGCCGCCACCGCACCGCCGTAGTACTGGCCAGCGGAAGGCTCATCGAGCATCACCGCGATCACCAGCCTGGGATCGGAGGCCGGGGCGAAACCGACGAAAGCGGACACATATTTGTGCTCGGCATAACCGCCGTTTTCTTCCTTGTGCGCAGTTCCGGTTTTTCCCGCCACGCGATAGCCCATCACGCGCGCCCTGGGCGCCGTGCCACCGGGCAAGACCGCCAGCTCCAGCATGTCGCGCAGCTTGTGCGCGGTAGCAGGAGAGATCACCCGCTTGCCGGCGAGCGGGGCATCGACCCGGAGAAGCGACAACGGCATCAGTTCACCGTCGCGGGCAAAAATGGTATAGGCGCGCGCCAGTTGCAGCAGCGATACCGAGATGCCGTGGCCGTAGGCCATGGTGGCCTGCTCGATCGGCCGCCAGGTCTTGTACGCTCGCAGCTTGCCGCCTGCTTCGCCGGGAAAGCCGAGGCGCGACGCGCTGCCGAAGCCGGTCTTGTCGAACATGCCCCACATCGCCTCCGCCGGCAGGCCGAGGGCGATTTTGGCCGCGCCGACGTTGCTCGAGCGCTGGATCACCTGCGTCACGGTCATGTCGCCGAAACGGTGCGCATCATGGATCGTTGCCTTGCCGATGGTCAGGCTGCCGCCCGCGGTCGCGATCATCGACTCCGGCGTGATTTTTCCGAGTTCGATGCCAACAGCCACGGTGAAGGGTTTGAGGGTGGAGCCCGGCTCGAAGGTGTCGGTAATGACGCGGTTGCGCAATTGCGCGCCCGACAGACGGCTGCGGTTGTTGGGGTTGTAGGTAGGCAGGTTGGCAAGCGCCAGCACCTCGCCGGTCTTGGCATCGAGCACCACGATCGCGCCCGCCTTGGCTTTGTTGCTCTCCACGGCGAGCTTCAGCTGCGAGAAAGCGAGGTTCTGCAGCTTCGCGTCCAGCGCCAGCGCCAGGTCGCGGCCATTCTGCGCCTCGCGGATCGATTCCATATCTTCGACGATCTGCCCCAGCCGGTCCTTGATCACGCGCCGGCTGCCGGACTTGCCCGCGAGCGTTGACTGGAAAGCGAGCTCGATGCCTTCCTGGCCGGCATCGTCCGCGCCGGTGAAGCCGAGCACGTGCGCCATCACCTCGCCGCCGGGGTAGTAGCGGCGGTACTCGCGGTTCTGGAACAGGCCCGGTATGTGCAGTTCACTCACGCGTTCGGCAACTTCCGGCGGGATCTGGCGCTTGAGATAGACAAAGGACGTCGATTCGTTCAGGCGCTTGTCGATTTCCTGCGGCGGCAACTCCAGCAGCGCGGCGAGCTTGGCGCGCTGCTGCGAAGAATATTGAACCTCCTCGGGAATCGCCCACACCGACTTCACCGGCGTGCTGATGGCGAGCGCCTCGCCATGGCGGTCGGTGATCCTGCCGCGATTGGCGCTGATCTCCAGCACGCGGCTGTAGCGCGACTCGCCTTTCTGCTGCAGAAAATCGTTGTTCAGGCCCTGCAGGTAGACGGCGCGGCCGGCGAGCACGAGAAAGCCGCCGGCGATGAGCACGAGCAGCAGGCGCGAGCGCCACAGCGGCAGCTGCAGCGCGAGCACCGGGCTGGCGGCGTAATTCACCGCTTGGCCTCCGCTTTTGCCCCTAGGTCCGCCCCGGGCATCACCATCTGGGTGCGCTTCGCATCGGGTACGCTCATGCGCAGGCGCTCGCGCGCGATCTTCTCGACGCGTGCATGCATCGCCCAGGTGCTCTGCTCCAGTTGCAGTTGCCCCCACTCGACATCGAGTTGCTTGGCGCGTTCCTGCTCCTGCTCCAGTTCGGCAAACAGCTTTCTCGCCTTGTGCTGCGAGGTCACCAGGCCGAGCGCGCAGGCGGTGAGCAGCAGGAGCAGGATGAGGTTGATCCGCGCCAACTCAGGCCCCGGTGCGCTCGGCGACGCGCAGGGTGGCGCTGCGCGCGCGCGGGTTGGCCGCGATTTCGTCCGCCGACGGACGCACCGGCTTGCCGATCAGACGCAGCCTGGGCTGCGGCAGCTCGCGCTCGCGCAACGGCAGGCGTATCGGCACATCGGCGCGTGCGGCATCGCGCATGAACTGTTTCACGATGCGGTCCTCGAGCGAGTGGAAGCTAATCACCGCCAGGCGCGCACCCGGTGTCAGCCGTTCGAGGATTTGCGGCAGGGCTAACGACAAGTGCGCAAGCTCCTGATTGAGGTAAATCCGTACAGCCTGGAAGGTGCGCGTCGCCGGGTCCTTGTTTTTCTCCCGCGTGCGGACGGCCGCACCCACGATATCGGCAAGTTGCCCTGTGGTGACAACAGGCCCTCTTTGCCGAGCAGCAACAATCGCCTTTGCAATCTGTTTAGCAAACCGTTCTTCACCATAATCGCGGATCACCTCCCTGATCTCGGCTTCACTGGCTGTGTCCAGCCACTGTGCGGCGGTTTGCCCCCGGCTCGTGTCCATGCGCATGTCGAGCGGGCCGTCGCGGCGAAAACTGAAGCCACGCGCGGCATTGTCGAACTGCGGCGAGGACACGCCCAGGTCTAGCAGCACCCCATCCACACCCTCCAGGCCGAGGCGATCGAGCACTCCGGCCAGTTCGGCGAAGCTCGCGTGCACCACGCAAAAGCGAGCGTCGCTTATTCTTTTTGCAGCCGCGACCGCTTCCGGATCCTTGTCGAGCGCAATCAGGCGCCCACGCGGACCCAGCCGGTCGAGGATCAGGCGGCTGTGTCCGCCGCGGCCAAAGGTTGCATCGATGTAGGCACCATCGGCACGTATTGCCAAAGCATCGATCGCCTCCTCCAGCAGTACCGTCCGGTGCGAGTCTTGCGCCGCCACCGCGCGCGCGTCCTCAGCCCCAAAGACGGTCACAGAGCAAAATCTTCCATCCCCGGCGGCAGTTGGGTCTGCGCCGCCAGCTGCTCCAATTGTTTTTCCCAAGTATCGTGGTTCCAGAGCTCGAAATGGCTGCCCTGCCCGACCAGCATCACCGGTTTTTCCAGGCTGGCGAATTTGCGCAACTCGGGCGAGATCAGCACGCGCCAGGCGGCGTCGATTTCGACTTCTTCGGCGAAGCCGACGAGCAAGCGCTTCCACACGGAGAAGCGCGCATCGAGCGCAGGAAAACCCATGACACGGGCGCGGATCGGTTCCCAGGCGCTCGCCGGGTAGAGCAGCAGGCAGCCGTCGGGGTGCGCCGTGAGTACTAGACTGGGAGGGGAAGATTTTTCCAGCAGCGCGTCGCGATGGCGCGAAGGAACGGTAAGACGTCCCTTGACATCGAGGCTTAAGGCTGCCGCACCCTGAAACATCGCATCCCCTTCTTCGGTGTAAGAGGCTTGAGTGGAAAATCCCATAATTTCCCACTAAAAGCTACTATTCCCCACTCTAGAGGAGTTAATTGTTCAGGTCAAGCACTGAATTAAGATTTCTCCAATTGGGACAAAGACTTAAAAGCGATTGTATCAGCGATGTCTAAATTATAAAATCAATATAAAACAGATAGATAAAATATATATCGAAAGTGAAATATGAATATAATGGTGCTTGGGCGCCCCACTTTTTCCACCCAGGCGGTGGCGCCCGGGCCGAGGCGGCACCCGCCTCGAGTGCGGACGGCCGGGCAGGATGAGCGCTGCAACTGGAGCACCCTGCTTCTTCGTCACATTCGCCTATAATCTTTTTTTTCGCTCAACAACAGAAGACACCGATCATGACGCTCAGCGCCGAAGACATGGACCTGATTTTCCGCGCCGCCCGGACACAGAACGGCTGGCAGGCGAAGCCCGTCGGCGACGAACAATTGCACCAGCTCTACGACCTGATGAAATGGGCGCCCACCACGATGAACACCAGCCCGGCGCGCCTTCTGTTTCTGCGCAGCCGCGAAGCGAAGGAACGGCTGAAGCCGGCGCTCAACCCGGCCAATGTGGACAAGACGATGGCGGCGCCGGTGACCGCCATCATCGCTTACGACACCCAGTTCTACGAGCTGCTGCCAAAGCTGTTTCCGCACAACCAGAACGCGCGCGGCATATTCGCCGGCGACGACAAGAGGGCGCACGTCGAGACGACCGCGTTCCGCAACGGCTCGATGCAGGGCGGCTACTTCATCATCGCGGCGCGCGCCATCGGTCTTGAATGCGGCCCGATGTCCGGGTTCAACAACGCCAAGGTGGATGCCGAGTTTTTCGCCGGGACCGGCATCAAGTCGAATTTTCTGTGCAACCTCGGCTATGGCGATCCGTCGAAAGTGATGCCGCGCAGCCCGCGACTCGCGTTCGACGAGGCGTGCAAGCTGTTGTAAAACGAATGGGACGGAACCCGCAGTCACCCGGCGGCGGGGCACAAGAGGCAAGCGATGTCCAGATCAGCACCGCCGCCGAAGAAGGCAGCCGCGCCGTGAGCATCCGGGTCATGCTGGTGGACGACCACAGGATGCTGCGCGAAGCCCTGCGCACAATCCTGGAAAAGGCCGGCGACATCGAGCTGGTCGCCGAGGCGGACGATGGCGCCGCGGCGCTCGAGCTCGCGCGCGAACTCGCGCCAGACGTAGTGGTCATGGACATCGGCCTGGAAGGAATGAGCGGTATCGAGGTGACCCGCCGCATGCTCGCCGAAAACCCGGGCATCAAGGTGCTGGGCCTGTCCACTTTTGCCGACCGGCGCATGGTGCTGCAGATGCTGGAGGCAGGCGCCCGCGGCTACGTCGCCAAATCCGCCGGCAGCGAGGAATTGCTGCGCGGGATACGCGCCATGGCAGAAGGCCAGAGCTATCTGTACGCCGAGGCTGCCGCGGCGATCGTCGACAGCTTGCGCAAGCACTCGCTGCAGGGGAAGCAGAGCGAAGCGCTGGGCCGGCGCGAGCGCGAGGTGCTGCAGCTCCTGGCCAGCGGCAAGACCTCGGCCCAGATCGCCGAGGAACTGCACATTGCGACCGGCACGGTCGAAGTGCATCGGCGCAACATCATGCGCAAGCTCGACCTGCATAACGTGGCGGAACTGACCAAATACGCGATACGCGAGGGGCTCACCTCGATCTGAGGCTGCAGCCCACCGGTATCGCCGGCTCGACGCGCAGCTTGTTGCGCGGCCCAGGACTACCGTAAACCCGGTAGTCAAGGATCAGGTCCGCCCGATATATCTGTTCCCGCAACACCCCTAGACTGACCTTAGGTTCCGGAGCCCTCAACCGGGTTTCTCGGGGTTTTTTGCAAGCGGGTCTGGCGCACACCTGACCCAGTCGCGGGGACATTGCCATGCAACAACGAGTCGAACCACTCCATGCGCAAATCGGGGTGCCACCGCCGAGCGGGGCCGCGTCGCTGAGCCTGAAGGAGCTCGGCGGGCTGCTGAGGATCGGGCTCGATGGCGCCGGCATCGACCACGGCATGAGCTTCACGCTGCGCCGCGTCCAACAGGGCGTGGCCTTGTATCGCGCTGGCGATCCGTTCGGCCCGATTTACGCCATCCGCTCGGGCACTTTCAAGAACGTATTGCTCGACGCGAACGGCAGCTATCAGGTGCTGGGCTTTCCGATGGCGAGCGACGTGCTCGGTCTGGACGGGATCGAGGCACAGCATTACCGCACCGAGGCGGTGGCCCTCGAAGACAGCGAAGTGGCCATCATCCCGTTCCCGCGGCTTGCCCACCTTGGCGGCAAGGCCGGAGAGTTGCAGCAGTTCGTCTATCGCCTGCTCAGCCGCCAGCTCACGCGCGAACACATGCAGATGTGGCTGCTGGGCTCGCTCGGCGCCGAGTCCCGGGTCGCCGCGTTTCTGCTGATTCTGGGCGAGGGCTACGCGCGCCTCGGTTACTCCGACACCCGCTTCAACCTGCGCATGACCCGGCTCGACCTGGGAAGTTTCCTCGGCCTGACGCAGGAAACCGTCAGCCGGGCATTGTCCAGGTTCGACGAAGCCGGGGTGATCCGGGCACACAATAAGGATCTGCAGATTCTCGACGTCGAGAGGCTGCACCAGATCGTCGCGAACTCTAGACACTCGGGCTGAACGCCCGCCCCCAAAAGCGCGGGCGAAATGATCCGGATTTGATCAAACGCATAACCCCCGCTCCAGCGTCAGGTAGATTCTGCATTCGACCTGTATCAAGCGCGAGGTGGGGGGCAGTGTTTGTGGACCGGATCGATGCGGCGCAACGCCTCGCCAAGGCACTGGCACCATACCGCGGGCAGAACCCGCTGGTGCTCGCGATACCGCGCGGCGCGGTGCCGATGGGAAAGGTCATCGCTCTCGCGCTGGGCGGTGAACTCGACGTAGTGCTGGTAAAAAAACTGCGCGCCCCCTTCAGCCCGGAATTTGCAGTGGGCGCGATCGACGAAAGCGGCTGGGCCTATGTTGCCCCACATGCGCGCGAGGCCGGCGCCGATGAAGCCTACCTCGCACGCGAACAGCAGGCGCAGTTGGCGCTGTTGCGCCAGCGCCGCGCGCAATACACTCCGGCGCGAGCGCCCATCGACCCTGCGGGGCGGGTGGCGATCGTCATCGACGACGGGCTGGCCACCGGCGCGACCATGATCGCAGCGCTGCACTCGGTAAGGGCGAGGCAGCCGCGCCGTCTGGTCTGCGCGGTGCCCGTCGCCGCGCCGCAAAGCCTTGATGCTGTCGCACCCTATGCGGACGAGGTCGTGTGCCTGCAAACGCCGCTTGAGTTCCAAGCAGTGGGACAGTTCTATCGCTCGTTCACCCAGGTCGAGGACGAGGCAGTGATCGCGACTCTGGCCGAGAGCCGGCTGGCGGCCGGAGAGGCCCGGGCGTCATGAACGTCCCTTCCTCGAGCGAACTGGTGCTCGTTGCCTCGGGCACGGAACGGCTCCCGGGCGTGCTGGAATTGCCGCCGGGTCCGCGCGGCATGGTGCTGTTCGCCCACGGCAGCGGCTCCAGCCGCCGCTCGCCGCGCAACAGCTACGTCGCCGGCGAATTGCGCCGCGCCGGGCTGGGGACGCTGCTACTCGACCTGCTCAGCCGCGACGAAGACAGCGAATATGAGCATCGATTCGATATTGCGCTGCTGGGCGCGCGGCTCGACGACGCGGCGCGCTGGCTCGCCGACGAGCCGGAGACGAAGGGACTCGCCCTCGGCCTGTTCGGCGCAAGCACCGGCGCCGCCGCGGCGCTGCAGCTTGCCGCCAGCCGTCCCGACGAAATTGCCGCGGTGGTGTCGCGCGGCGGCCGGCCCGATCTCGCCGGCGGCGAAGCGCTGGCGCGGGTGCGTGCACCGACGCTGCTTATCGTCGGCGGCGAAGACCACGCGGTCATCGAACTCAACCGGCAGGCATTGCGCGAGCTCACCTGCGAGAAAGAGCTGGCAGTGGTCCGGGGCGCGACTCACCTGTTCGAAGAGCCGGGCGCGCTGGCGGAAGTCGCGCGGTTGGCAGCGCGCTGGTTCAAAGGCTACCTCGGCACGCGACGGCAATCCGCTGCACCTTGACAATAATCAACATTGATTGTCCCGGAAAGCGCTCGGCAAGAGCTGAACGCCGCTGCCAAGTGTCCGTTGCCCAATGAGGCGATACCTTCCCTCGTATTCCCCTGAGTCAGCGGCTGTTTCGGCCAATCTGGAACAGCTTGTGATTATAAGCCAGGAAAGTTCCGGGCAATTTCTCGGCCTAGACGGCGATCATGCCATGCACGCTGAACAGATTGGCCGCGTCGATCCAGGTCTGGTCGGGCTCGAAACCGGCGCGGTGCGCGACGGCCTGGAAATCCTCGACGCTGTATTTGCAGGAAATCTCCGTGTGGATGGTTTCGCCCTGGCTGAAACGCAGGCGCTCGCCGCCGACGCGCACGAGCTGCGCGGCCAGGCTTTCGAGGTGCATCTCGATCCGGCCCTTGTCTTCGTCGTAAAAGGCCTTGTGGCAAAAGCGCCGCAGCTGGAAATCCCCGCCGAGCTCGCGGTTGATGCGCGCGAGCAGATTGAGGTTGAACGCGGCGGTCACGCCCGCCGCGTCGTCGTAGGCGGCGTCGAGCACCTGCTTGTCTTTTTTCAGGTCGACGCCGACGAGCAGGGCACCGCCCGGGCCGACCATGCGCCGGGCGAGCTGCAGGAACTCGATCGCCTCGTGCGGGGTGAAGTTGCCGATGGTCGAACCCGGGAAATACACGGCTTTTCTCCGGATCGGCACGCCGACGAACTCGGGCAGCGTCAGCGGCTTGGTGTAATCGGCGCACACGCCGATGATGTTGAGCCAGGGGAACAGTTGCGCGAGGCCGGCTGCCGCTGCCCTCAGCGCCCCGCCGGCGATGTCGATGGGCACATACAGCGGCGGCTGCAGCTGCTCGATCAGAATGCGCGTTTTCCTGCTCGAGCCGCTGCCGAACTCGATCAGCTGGCAGTCCGGACCGAGGAACTTCGCCATGGCGCCGGCATGCTCGCGCATGATCGCCAACTCGGTGCGCGTCGGATAATATTCGGGCAGTTCGCAGATCTGCTCGAACAGCTCACAGCCGCGCGCGTCGTAGAAGTACTTCGACGGCAGCGTCTTCTGCGGCCGCGCCAAACCCGTCAGCACGTCATCGAGGAAGGAATCGCCCTCGGGCAGAAAATTGTAGAAGCGCACCACCCCTTCGGCGGGACGCTGCTGCGGCTGTGCCATCGGTTCCTCGACAGCAGGTGGTCGGATCTGCCCGCCGGCTTCAGGCTGGCGCGAGCTTGCGGCTTTTCTGCGCGGCCTTGTGCACGCCGCTGCTCTGCGGCCTGGCGTTCGCCTCGAGCCAAGCGCGGATGCGGTTGGCGTCGCCGATACGCGAAAGTTTTCCCCAGGAGTCCAGCAGCACGATGATCACCTTGCGCTCGGCGAGCTTCGCCTGCAGCACCAGGCAGCGGCCGGCGTCATTGGTGAAACCGGTCTTGGACAGGCCGATGTTCCAACTCCCGTTCGCCACCAGTCGGTTGGTATTGTGGTAAGCGAGCGGCCTGCCGGCAACATGGAGCTCGTGTCCCGTCATGGTCGTATAGCTGCGGATGAGGTCGTATTGATGCGCGGCGCGCACCAGCTTGACCAGATCCTCGGCGCTGGACACATTGGCGCTGGAGAGCCCGGTCGCGTCGTCAAAGCGCGAACCGTTCATGCCCAGCATCTGCGCCTTGTGGTTCATGGCGCGCGTGAACGCCTCGATGCCGCCCGGATAGGTGCGCCCCAAGGCTGCCGCGGCCCGGTTCTCCGAGGCCATCAACGCCACGCGCAGCAATTCGTCGCGCGTAAGGCTGGCACCCGGTTTCAGGCGCGAGCGCGTGCCGCGCAGCGAATCCATGTCTTCGTCCGAAATGGTGATGGTCTCATTCAGATCGAGGCCGGCGTCGAGCACCACCATTGCCGTCATCAGCTTGGTGATCGAGGCGATCGGCGTCACCGTGCTCGCATTCTTGCCGTAGAGAATCTCGCCGGTTTCCTGGTCCTGGATAATGGCGGCGGCCGAGTGCAGCGACAGCGTGTGCGCGGCGGGCGTGGCGTGATCCGCGCCGCGCCGGGCTTCGGCGTGGCCGGCGTAGGCAGCGGACGCGAGTGCCACACTGAGGCCGGCACAAATCAACATATGGCGCATGGATAGCAGCATGTTGCTCCCGGGGGATAAGGGACGTTCGCGGAGTCTAGCCGCCAAAATTCCATTTGGCAAGCAAAAATAACAGGATAGCGATGCTATCTAAGGCGGAGTTTGAGGAATAATGCACAGACTGCAAGCTTGCCCTCGGTTCAGGCGGCCTTCGCGCGCGACTGCTGCGACTCCTCCTGCTGCTGCAGTGCCCACATCTGCGCGTAGGCACCGTCCCGGTCCAGCAGTTCGCGGTGATTGCCGCGCTCGATGATGCGCCCCCCCTCCATCACCAGGATCTGGTCTGCATCCATGACCGTGGACAGGCGATGCGCAATCACCAGGGTGGTATGCCCCTGCGCGATGCGCGCAAGTTCCCCCTGGATCGATTTTTCGGTTTCGGAGTCGAGCGCCGAGGTGGCCTCGTCGAATATCAGGATCGAGGGATTCTTGAGGATGGCGCGCGCAATGGCAACGCGCTGCTTCTCTCCTCCCGACAGCTTCAGGCCGCGCTCGCCCACTCGCGCCTGATACTTGTCCGGCAGGCTTTCGATGAAATCGTGGATATGCGCCGCCCTCGCCGCCCCGATCACCTCCTCGCGCGTCGCATCGGGCCGGCCATAGTGAATATTGTAGTAGATGGTGTCGTTGAACAGCACCGTATCCTGCGGCACGATGCCGATGGCGCCGCGCAGGCTGGATTGCCGCACTGCGCGGATGTCGCTGCCGTTGATCACGATGGCGCCGCGACCGACGTCGTAGAAGCGGTACAGCAGCCGCGCCAGGGTGGACTTGCCCGCGCCCGAGTGCCCGACCACGGCGACCTTGCTGCCCGCGGGAACGTGGAACGATACGTCGAACAGGATCTGGCGCTTCGGATCGTAGAAGAAATCCACGTGCTCGAAGCGGATGGAGGCGCTGCCCGCGGCGAGCGTCAGCGCATTGGGGCTGTCCTGGATTTCGCGGTTCTGTTCCAGCAGCCGGAACATCCTGTCGGTGTCGATCAGCGCCTGCTTGATCTCGCGGTAGACCATGCCGAGGAAGTTGAGCGGGATATAGAGCTGGATCAGAAGCCCGTTGATCAGCACCAGGTCGCCCAGCGTCAGCGTCTTGTTCACCACGCCCTCGGCCGCCAGGATCATGAGCAGGGTCACCGCGGCGGCGATGACGCAGCTCTGGCCGACGTTCAGCAGCCCGAGCGAGACCTCGTTTTTGACTGCAGCCGATTCGTACTTCTGCAGGTTATCGTCGTAGCGCCGCGCCTCGTACTCCTCGTTGTTGAAATACTTCACCGTCTCGTAATTGAGCAGGCTGTCGACGGCGCGGGTGTTGGCCTTGGAATCGAGTTCGTTGGCCTGGCGGCGGATGTCCATGCGCCACTCGGTGATGCTGACGGTGAAAAAGATATAGATCGCGACTGCGGCGAAAGTCACGGCAGCGAAACGCCAGTCGAACTTGGTCAGCAGCACCGCCGCCACCAGGCTGAATTCCAGGATCACCGGAATGATGGAAAACAGCATGAACGAGAGCAGCGTCGAGATGCCGCGCGTGCCGCGCTCGATGTCGCGCGTCACGCCGCCGGTCTGGCGATCGAGGTGGAAGCGCAGGCTCAGGCTGTGCAGATGGCGGAACACGGTGAGCGCGACGCGGCGGATGGCGCGCTGCGTCACGCGCACGAACACCACGTCGCGCAGTTCGGCGAAGAGCACGGTGGACAGCCGCAGCAGGCCATAGGCGATGAGCAGCGCCAGAGGCAGCGCCAGAGTCTGCTGCGCGGGGGAGAGCGCATCGACGATACCCTTCAACACCAGCGGCACGCCGACGTTGGCGACCTTGGCCGAGGCGAGAAACACCAGCGCGACCAGCACCCGCCATTTGTATTCCCACAGGTAGGGCAGCAGCATGCCGACCGCGCGCCATTCGTTGCGCCGCGTGCCGGGCGCGGGCGCGTCTGCGTCTACGGATAAGGTGGAGGAACGACGTCCATGGGCCATGTCGGGGTCGGGTGAAAATCAGGGTTGATTCGGCTACGGGCTCGGCCAGCGCCAAACGGTGCGCGGCCACTGCGGAGTCGTTATTTTCGCACATGGAGCCGATGTTTGCCCCATCCGGCGGCGCCGGGCACTTGACAGCGGGCGGAATTGAACGCAGGATTAAAACGAGCGTTTAAACAAGGAACCGTCCGGATGGGCCCCGTCTCCGAGCCAAGTTCGTCCACAGCCACGCGGCTGCGCATCCTCGACGCCGCGGAATGCCTGTTCATGGAACACGGCTTCGAAGCCACCGGCCTGCGCCTGGTGACCGCCAAGGCCAAGGTCAACCTGGCGGCGGTCAATTATCACTTCGGCGGCAAGGGCGAGTTGTTCCGCGCGATGCTCGCGCGGCGCCTGGACCCGCTGAACGAACAGCGCATTGCCCTGCTCGAGGAACACCAGCGCGCCCACGAGCCCGCAAGTTGCGAGACTGTGCTCTCGGCGATGCTGATTCCGGCGCTCACCATCGCGCGCAATCCCAGGCGCGGCGGCAAGGATTTCCTGCGCCTGCTCGGCCGCGCCTACGTCGATCCCTCGCCGGTGCTGCGCCATTTCCTGTCGGAGCGCTACGCGCCGATGGTTGCGCGCTTCAAAGACGCGTTCGGCCGGGCCTTGCCCAAGCTCGGCAAACAGGAACTTACCTGGCGCCTGCATTTCATGATGGGCGCGCTCGCCTATACCCTGGCCGGGACCGATGCCTGGAAGCTGATCGCCGCGCTGAATCCGGGGAAAGCCGGGAACGACGCCCTGCTGCTGCGGCGGCTCGAACCGTTTCTGATCGCGGGGCTGAAGGCGCCGCTGCCCAATCTGGGCGACGCGCGCCCGAGCGCGCCCGCGCCGGCCGGCAAGTTCAAATCGCTCAACGCGAACGCGGCGCGGAAGGCCGCATAGGAGATTCGATCATGACCGGTTTTCTCATCGCTGCGTTCGCCGCATTCCTGCTCCTTGCCTACTTCCGCGCTCCTGCATGGCTGTGGACCGCCGGCACCGCGTTTTTCCTGGCCTGGCTTTCGCTGTGGTTCGACTTTTCCACGGCAGCCGGGATCGCGCTTGCCGCGGCGTTCATCGCCGTCGCGGGCGCGCTCAATCTGCGCCGCCTGCGCCGGCGCCTGATCAGCGACCGCGTGCTCGTGCTGTATAAGCGCATCCTGCCGCCGATGTCGCAGACGGAGCGCGAGGCGATCGACGCCGGCACGGTGTGGTGGGACGCGGATCTTTTTTCCGGCACGCCGGACTGGGAACGGCTGCTCGCCTTCCCCAAGCCGGCGCTCACGCCCGAGGAACAGTCTTTCCTCGACCACGAAACCGAGCAGCTGTGCGCGCTGGCGCTCGATTGGGAGAGCACGCAGATACACCAGGACCTGTCGCCCGAGGCCTGGCAGTTCGTCAAGGACAAGGGCTTCCTCGGCATGATCATCCCGAAGAAATACGGCGGCAAGCAGTTCTCGGCCACCCTGCATTCGCAGGTGATCCAGAAGCTGTCGACGCGCTCGAGCGCGGCGGCAGTGTCGGTGATGGTGCCCAATTCGCTCGGACCGGCCGAACTGCTGATGCACTACGGCACCGAGGAGCAGAAGAACTATTACCTGCCGCGCCTGGCGAAGGGGCTGGACATCCCGGCGTTTGCGCTCACCAACCCCTACGCCGGCTCCGACGCGGCCTCCATCCCCGACTTCGGCATCGTCTGCAAGGGCATGTGGCAGGGCAAGGAAGTGCTGGGCATGCGCCTCACCTGGGACAAACGCTACATCACCCTGGGGCCGATCTGCACGGTACTCGGGCTTGCCTTCCGCCTGCACGACCCCGAGCACCTGCTCGGTGGCGAGGAGGACCTCGGCATCACCTGCGCCCTGGTGCCGACCGATACCCCCGGAGTCAACATCGGCCGGCGCCATTTCCCGCTCAACGCCGTCTTCCAGAACGGCCCGAATTCCGGCAACGACGTGTTCATGCCGCTGGACTGGATTATCGGCGGCACGCAAATGGCCGGCCAGGGCTGGCGCATGCTGATGGAATGCCTCGCCGCCGGCCGCGCGATCTCCCTCCCCTCATCGAATGTCGGCATGACCAAGATCGCCGCGCGCGCGACCGGCGCCTACGCGCGCGTGCGCAGCCAGTTCAAGACCGCGATCGGCAAGTTCGAAGGCATCGAGGAGCCGCTGGCGCGCATCGGCGGCAACCTCTACATGATGGACGCGGCGCGCATGATGACCGCCGGCGCGGTGGACCTGGGCGAGAAGCCTTCGGTGCCCTCGGCCATCGTCAAGTACCACATCACCGAGCGCGCGCGAGTCGCGGTGAACGACGCCATGGACATTCTCGGCGGCAAGGGCATCTGCCTCGGCCCCAACAATTTCATGGGCCGCGCCTACCAGCAGATCCCGGTCGCAATCACCGTCGAAGGCGCAAACATCCTCACCCGCAGCCTGATCATCTTCGGCCAGGGCGCGATCCGCTGCCATCCGTACGTGCTCAAGGAAATCGCCGCCACGCGCGAGCCGGATGCGGACCAGGCCTCGCGCAATTTCGACGCCGCGCTGTTCGGCCACATCGGCTTCACCGTGTCGATGGCGGTGCGTGCCCTGGTGCTCGGCCTCACCGGCGCGCGCTTCGTACGGGCGCCTGCCGGCGCCGAGACCCGGCGCCATTACCAGAAGCTCACGCGGCTTGCCACCGACTTCGCCATGCTGGCCGATTTCTGCATGCTGTTCCTCGGCGGCGAGCTCAAGCGCAAGGAAAAAATCTCGGCGCGCCTGGGCGACATCCTGTCGCTGCTGTACCTTTCCTCGTGCGCGCTCAAACGCTTCGAGGACGACGGCAGGCCGGTCGAGGACGCGCCGCTGTTGCACTGGTCGGTGCAGGACGCCCTGTACCGCGCGCGCCTCGCCATGGACGGGTTGATCGCCAACTTCCCCAATCACCTGCTCGCCAGCGTGCTGTGGAAAATAGTCTATCCGCTGGGCCGCCCATTCCAGCACCCTTCGGACAAGCTCGGACACAAAGTGGCGCGGCTGCTGATCGAGCCGAGCGCCACGCGCGACCGGCTCACATCCGGCATGTACCTGCCGCAAACGGAAACCGATCCGATCGGCTGCCTCGAGGCGGCATTGATCGCGACCATCGCAGCGGAAGCCATCGACGCCAAGGTGCGCAATGCGCAAAAAGCGAAGGCCATATCCGGCAAATCCCAGGACGAACTGGTGCGCTCGGCACTGGCCGCGGGCATCATCACGCCTGAGGAGCAGGCGCATTTGCAGCGCACGGCCAGGCTGCGCGACGAAGTGATCCGCGTCGACGACTTCCCGCAGGATTTCGGCCGCGCGGAACTCGCGCTTCCGGCAGCGCGCAAAGCGGCAGCCTGAGGCGGCAAAGAACCAACCACGAAGGACACAAAGGTCTTTTCTTGTTCGGGATTTTCCTTCGTGTACTTCGTGTCCTTTGTGGTGAAGGATTTTGTTTTTTCCGAGGTGATCAATGGCGAAGACGATCTACGTAATCGACGGTGCACGCACGCCGTTTCTGAAGGCGCGCAACCGGCCGGGCCCTTTTTCCGGCGGCGACCTGGCCGTGGCAGCGGGCAAGACGCTGCTCACGCGCCAGCCCTTCGCGCCGGGCGAACTCGACGAGGTCATCCTCGGATGCGCCTCGCCCAGCCCGGACGAGGTCAACGTCGGGCGGGTGGTCGCGCTGCGCCTGGGCTGCGGCAACAAGGTCCCCGGTTGGACCGTGATGCGCAACTGCGCCTCGGGCATGCAGGCGCTCGATTCGGCCATGGTCAATATCCAGGCCGGACGCTCCAACCTGGTGCTCGCCGGCGGCGCCGATGCGCTGTCGCGCGCGCCGCTGCTGCTGTCCGATGCGATGGTGCTATGGCTGTCCGGTTTCTACGCCGCCAAGACCCTCGGCCAGAAAGCGACCGTGGTCGCCAAGCTGAAGCTCGGCTATCTCGCGCCGGTGATCGCCATCATGAAGGGGCTGACCGACCCCTACGTCGGCTTGCTCATGGGCCAGACCGCCGAGAACCTCGCCTGCCGCTTCGGCATCACGCGCGCCGAAATGGACGCCTTCTCGGTGCGCAGCCACCAGCGCGTTGCCCGGGCGCAGGATGAGGGCCACCTCGAGGAAGTCGTGCCCATTTACGACGCCGAGGGCAATCTTTACCTGGCGGACGACGGCGTGCGCCGCGACTCCAGCACGGACAACCTGGCGAAGCTTAAACCGTTCTTCGACCGTAAATACGGCAACATTACCCCGGGCAATTCGTCCCAGATCACCGACGGCGCCGCCTGGCTGATCCTCGCATCCGAAGAAGCGGTGCGGCAGCATGGCCTCACCCCCATCGGCCGCATCGTCGACTCCGAATGGGCGGGCCTGGACCCGGCGCAGATGGGCCTGGGGCCGGTGCACGCCGCAACGCCCATCCTCAGGCGCCACGGCCTGGGCCTCGACGACCTCGACGCCTGGGAAATCAACGAAGCCTTCGCCGCGCAGGTGCTCGGCTGCATCGCCGCATGGAAAGACGCCGCCTACTGCAGGGAGCAACTCGGGCTCGATTCCCCGATGGGCGCGCTGGACGAGGAGAAGCTCAACGTCGACGGCGGCGCCATCGCGCTCGGCCATCCGGTGGGCTCTTCCGGCGCGCGCATCGTGCTGCATCTCTTGCACGTGCTCAGGCGCCCCGGCAGCGGCAGCGCCGGCCAGCGCCCGCGGCGCGGCATCGCCACGATCTGCATCGGCGGTGGCCAGGGCGGCGCGATGCTGGTGGAGACTGTATGACGACAAACTATAAACACTGGCGCTATACGACCGACAAAGACAATCTCGTCTGGCTGACTTTCGACAAGGCCGGCGAATCGGCCAATACCTTCTCCGCCGACGCCATCGCCGAGCTGGTCGCGATCCTGCAGGAAATCCGCGCCGCCAATCCGCGCGCGTTGATCTTCCGCTCGGGCAAGGATTCGGGCTTCATCGCCGGCGCCGACATCAACGACTTCGCCCGAGCGAAGAGCGTCGAGGACGGCATGGCCATCATCCGCCGCGGCTGGGACATGTTCCACGTCATTGCGGCGCTGCCCTTCCCCACGCTGGCCATGGTGAACGGCTTTTGCATGGGCGGCGGCGTGGAATTCGCGCTCGCCTGCCGCTATCGCGTCGCGCTCGACGACCCGAAAACGCGCTTTGCCTTTCCCGAGGTGATGCTGGGCATTCTGCCCGCCTGGGGCGGGATCAAGTATCTGCCCAAGCTGGTCGGCCCGATGGCGGCGCTGGACATGCTGCTCAGCGGCAAGAGCGTGGATGCGCGCAAGGCGAAGCGAATCGGCCTGGTCGATGCCTGCGTGCCGGCGAGGGTGCTGGAGAACGCGGCGCGCATGATCGCACTCGAAGCACCGCCGCCGCATCGGCCGCCCTTGCTGCAGCGCCTGATGAACGCCGCGCCGCTCAAGTCCATCGTCGCCGCCATGGCGCGCAAGCAGGTGGCGAAGCGCGCCCCGCGCGGGCACTACCCGGCCCCCTACGTGATTCTCGACCTGTGGGCGCGCTACGACGGCGACCCGTTTGCCCCGCCGCTCACCGATCCGGCCTCGCCCGCCGCGCTGATGCAGGGCGAAACCGTGAAAAACCTGATCCGGATTTTTTTCCTGCAGGAAAGAATGAAGGCGCTGGGCAAGGAAAGCGATTTCGCCGCCAAGCACGTGCACGTGATCGGCGCCGGCGTGATGGGCGGGGATATCGCCGCGCTGTGCGCCATGCGCGGATTGAGCGTGACCCTGCAGGACCAGAACGCGGAGCGCCTCGTGCCCGCCATGCAGCGCGCGGCAAAACTGTTCCAGCGGCGGCTGCGCGACAAGGCGCGCATGCGCGATGCGATGGACCGGCTGGTGCCCGATACCGCGGGCGACGGCGTGAACAAGGCCGATGTGATCATCGAGGCGATTTTCGAGAACCTGGAAGCCAAGCGCGAACTGTTCGCGGCGCTGGAGAAAAACGCGAGGCCCGACGCGATCCTTGCCACCAACACCTCCAGCCTCAAGCTCGCCGACATCGGCGCCAAACTCGCGCATCCCGGCCGCCTGGTCGGGATCCACTTCTTCAACCCGGTGGCGCAAATGATGCTGGTGGAAGTGGTGTCGGGCGCGAACACCGACGCTGCCATCGCGAACCAGGCCGCCGCCTTCGTCAGGCAGATCGACAAGCTGCCGCTGCAGGTCAAGGACTCGCCCGGGTTCCTGGTCAACCGCGTGCTCGGGCCCTATCTCAACCAGGCGATGCAGATGGTCGAACAAGGCTTGAGCGCGGAAACCGTCGATGCCGCCGCCACCCGCTTCGGCATGCCCATGGGCCCGATCGAACTGGCCGACACCGTGGGCCTGGACATTTGCATCGCCGCGGGCAAGAGCCTTGCGGCCGCGAGCGCCGCCGCGGGCCAGCCGGCGACGGTGCCGAAAAAGCTGGAACAACTGGTCGCCGCGGGGAACCTCGGCAAGAAAAGCGGGCGCGGCTATTACACCTGGCGCGAGGGCAAACCGGTAAAGGGCGCGCCCGGTGCAGTCTCGGAGGAGCTGATCGAGCGCCTGCTTGCGCCTTATCTCAAGGAAGCGCAGGCGGTGGTGGCCGAAGGCATCGTCGCCGACGCCGACCTGGCAGATGCCGGCCTGATATTCGGCACCGGCTTCGCGCCTTTCCGCGGCGGTCCGCTGAACTACCTGAGAAGCAAGAATGGCTGAACCGGTGAAACTCCCCGAAGGCAAGGAACCGGTGCTGCGGGTCATGCCCATGCCCGCAGACGCCAACCATCACGGCGACATTTTCGGCGGCTGGATCATGTCGCAGGTCGACATCGCCGGCGGCGTCCTTGCCGGCCAGCATGCGCGCGGCCGCGTGGCCACGGTGGCGGTGAATGCCTTCCAGTTCAAGCAGCCGGTGCAAATCGGCGACCTCGTCTCCTTCTACGCCGAAATCGTGCGCGTGGGAAAGACTTCGATCACCGTCAACGTCGAGGTGTACGCGCAGCGCAATCCCGAGGACATCGAGATCGTCAAGGTGACCGAGGCGACGCTCACCTACGTCGCGACCGACAAGAACCGCCGGCCGCGCGCCGTACTGCCCCTGCCGGCGAAAAAATAGCGTCCCTGCTGCCTGCGCGTCGAGTGGGCGCAGGCGAGCGGCCTGTCGGCGCGCGCGGCAATTCAGTATGATGCTGCTTTCCCTTTGACGCCGGAGCGCCCATCCCATGAAAACCTTTCAAGGCAAAGTAGCGGTCATCACCGGCGGCGCGAGCGGCCTCGGGCGCGCCATGGCCGAGCGTTTCGCGCGCGAGGGCATGAGCATCGTGCTTGCCGACGTCGAACCGAATGCGCTCGCCAAAGCCGAAGCCGAGATGAAAGCGGCCGGGGCGAAGGTGATCGGCGTGCGCACCGATGTCTCCAAAGCGGCCGAGGTCGAGGCGCTGGCGCAAAAGACCCTCGCGGCCTTCGGCGCGGTGCACCTGCTCGCCAACAACGCCGGCGTGGCCGAAGGCGGCAGTGTCTGGGACAACACCGTCGCCGACTGGGAGTGGGTGCTGGGCGTCAACATGTGGGGCGTGATCCACGGCGTGCGCGTGTTTACGCCGATCATGCTGAAGCAAGGAACCGAAGGCCATATCATCAACACCGCCTCGGTCGCGGGCCTGATCTCGCCGCCCGGCATGGGCATCTATTGCGTATCCAAACATGCGGTGGTGACGCTCAGCGAATGCCTGCACCACGACCTGGCGCAGAAGACGGACAAGCTGAAGTGCTCGGTGCTGTGCCCGGCCTACGTGCCCACGGGAATCGCGGATTCCGGGCGCAACCGCCCTGCCGCTCTGAAAGAAACCCGGCACAAGAGCGCCGCGGACCTGGCGCTCGATGCCAGCCTGAAAAAGGCGGTGCAATCCGGGAAACTCACCGCCGCGGACGTGGCGCAGAAGGTGTACGAGGCGGTGCGCGACGAGCGCTTCTACATCCTCACCCATCCGAAGATCAAGGCCTCGATCCAGTGGCGCATGGAAGACATCCTGCAGGAGCGCAATCCGACCAACCCGATGGGATGAACTCGCGCAGCTGCAGCCGAAGCTGTTCTTCTTTGTTGTTCCAACGGCCCGCCCTCGATCGCACAGGCCGGTCAAATCTCCAGGAGAAATCACCATGGCCCCGCAGTCCGTCATATTGATCACCGGTTGCTCGAGCGGCATCGGCGCCGCCCTGGCCGAAGAATTCCACGAGCGCGGCCACCGGGTCTACGCCACCGCCCGCCGGCCGGAATCGCTGGCGGCGTTGGCCGCCCGCGGCATCCGCACCCTGACACTGGACGTCACCAATCCCGACAGCATCGCCGCCGCGGCCGCAGCTCTGGCGCAAGAGACGAACCGGCTGGACATCCTTGTGAACAATGCCGGCTACGGCCTCTACGGCGCCGTGGTGGACCTCTCCGCGGACGAGCTGCGCCGCCAGTTCGATACCAATGTCATCGCGCCGGTGCAGGTGGCCCGCGCCTTCCTGCCCCTCATGCTGCCGCAGCGGCACGGTCGCATCGTCAACGTCGGCAGCGTTTCGGGCATTCTCACCACGCCCTTCGCCGGCGCCTACTGCGCCAGCAAGGCGGCCCTGCACGCCCTGTCCGATGCGATGCGCATGGAGCTGGGCCCGTTTGGCATCGAGGTGATCATGATCCAGCCCGGCTCCGTCACCTCCAACATCGGCGCAACCGGCACCAGCAACGCGGCCCTCCCCGCCGGTTCCATTTTCACGCCGCTGGCCAAGAATATCCGCGGCCGGGCCGTAGCGTCGCAGCAGG
>Ga0208587_1000091_pt1 | contig 45494 bp, 40 predicted proteins | sample NGESurdeep092012_7_FD_184472 | JGI IMG/M metagenome (GOLD analysis project Ga0208587, IMG submission 184472) | Arctic peat soil microbial communities from Barrow, Alaska - NGEE Surface sample 210 deep-092012 (SPAdes) | ecosystem: Environmental > Terrestrial > Soil > Wetlands > Peat ...
GCCGTATGCGCGCCTGATGAAGTCGTCCACCGTGGCCGCGCCCACTGCGTCCATGCGCTTCGCCAGCTCCTCGAAACAGCCGAAGCCGCGCGAGTAGCCGCCGGGCTTGAGCAGGTCGCTGCACATGGTGACCGGCACCAGGCCGAGCGCCACGGCGTCGGGAAAATTGGCACGCTCGATGCCGGCCGAGAACGAGATGGGGTAGCGGTCGCCGAAGGTGCTCCGGAAACGGTGCACCAGGTTCATCGCCAGCACGTGCAGCGGCGTGCCAGAGAGGTACATCACGGGCTCGCTGGCCGGGAAGACCGAGCGGTGGTTCTCGACGATCAGGGTGTTGGTGAACTTGACGCCAAGGCCGAGCCCCAGCGATGCGGCCGTGTCGCCCAGGCGGCCTACGAAGTCCACCGCCTGCTCCCACTTGGTGTCCTTGTCGAAGGCGGCGTCTGGCACCCGCAGGTCGGTGTAGCCGAGGCGGTCGTGCAGAAGGGTGCGCATCGCGTCCTTGCCGAGCAGCGTGGGGTTCAGCTTGACCACGCAGGAGAGCTGCCGTTCGCGCAGCAGGAAGTCCACGATACGCTCGATCTCGTCCGGCGGGCAGCCGTGGAAAGTGCTGAGCGTGAGCGTGTTCGAGATCCGCGCCGGCAGGTCCACGTCACGCAGGTGGCTGAGTTCGGACGGGATCTCGCGGCGCAGCCGATTGATGAGCGGCGTCGCGTCCGCCATCCCCGCGAGGAATGCCTGGACGCGCTCGCTGCGGATCCCCGCCAGGTCGTATCCCACGCTCATGTCGAACACGGTGCGGTCGAAGCCCGGCGCAAACGGCAGCCGGCCGCTGGCCACCAGCATCCGGATCAACAGCGCGGCCTTGACGTACTCCTCGAGCGACTGCTCGAGCGTCAGCTCCTGCGACCATTCGACGTTGTAGCCGACGGTCTGCATGTCGATGCAGGGACGGGGGATCACCAAGTCGTCCTTGACCTGGACCGTCTTCAGCTCGACGATCCGGCCGCCGGCGAGCCAGGAGAGGACGATATTCTGGGCGAGTTGGGTATTGGGTCCGGCCGCCGGCCCGAACGGTGTGGCCGCGACGTGGCCGTGGAAGCGCACCGAGACGTCGCGGCGCGCGTCGCCCAGCACGAACTTCCGCGCCGGGAGGTCGAAGATGGCTTCGCGCCGATCCAGCTCGCGGAACATGCGGCGTGCCAGCGCACCGAACGGATACGGGGCGAGTTGAGCCATGGTCAGGCTGGGCGCGGAATGGGGAGCGTGGAGAAATGGCCGTGCAGCAGCTTCCACTGCCCGCCCTTTTGCACGAAGATCAACGAAACTGCAGACCTGGCGGGAGGGTGGCCGCTGCTTCCGGGTAATCATCGCGGCTGCAACCCGCATCCGGAAGGGCCGGGGCGCTGCTCGGGCTAGGATGCGTCTTCTTCTTATCGGTTACTGTGCCGGTTCTTCGAACTGGCGATCCAGCTCCGCCCGCCGTGGTCGCCGGCGAGGGCTCGACATCAGAGCGCCGAATGGCCAACTTTGTGCGCCGATTGATGTGGATTTAGCGAAAGATTAATAGCGGCAGGATTCATTCATACAGGAGTCGTAAATGGCCACACGTAAGAGACCGATTCGGGTCCTCCACTACGGACTGGGACCCATCGGCGCAGCAGTCGTCAAACAGGTCGCCAATCGTCGGGGCTTCAAGATTGTCGGCGCCGTCGACATCGACCCGGCGAAGGTCGGACGGGATCTCGGGGAGGTCGCCGGCATCGGCCGGGCGCTGCGCGTCAAGGTGTCGGACGATGCGAAGGGGACGATCAAGTCCACCAAGCCGGACGTCGTCGTGCTGTGCACGCTTTCGTCGTTGAAGAAAGTGCTCCCGCAGATGGAGGAGATTCTCAAGCTGAAGGTCCCCATCGTCTCGACGACCGAGGAACTGGCGTATCCGGCGGGCGCGAACAAGAAGTACGCGCGGGCGATTCACGAGCTGGCGACGAAGGCGAAGGTCGCCGTGCTCGGCACCGGCGTCAACCCGGGCTTCGCGATGGACGCCCTGCCGATTACGCTCACGGGCGTGTGCGAGCGCGTGGACAGCATCCGCGTGGACCGCATCCAGGACGCGCGTGTCCGCCGGCTGCCGTTCCAGAAGAAGATCGGCGCGGGGCTCACGCGCGAGCAGTTCCAGAGGAAGGTGGACGACTCGAGCGTACGGCACGTTGGGCTCACGGAGTCGATCTCGATGATCGCGGACGCGATGGGCTGGAAGCTGGACAAGATCACCGACGAGATCCATCCGCAGATCGCGACCGCGGCGATCGCGAGCGCGTTTCTCACGGTGGACCCCGGCCAGGTATGCGGCATCGTGCAGGACGGCGTCGGCTACCGGAAGGGGCAGCCGATCATCACGCTGCACATGGAGGCGTATCTCGGCGCGCCCGAGTCGTACGACCAGGTGGAGATCATCGGGTCGCCGACGCTCAAGAGCAGGATTTCGGGCGGCATCCACGGCGACGTGGCGACGGTCTCCATCACCGTCAACTCGATTCCGAAGATCCTCGAGGTCGCGCCCGGTCTGCACACGATGCGCGACATGCCGATTCCGTCGTACTTCGGAGGATAATCGACAGGGTGCCTGGTGCGTCCGGCGGCGCACCAGGCACCGCAGTCATCCGACGTGAGCGCATCGGCGCTCCCCCCCCGACGGTCAGTCGTCATGCGTTGTAGATCTTTCCGCTCCTGGCTCGGTAGCGCTCGAGCACGGCGCGCGCTTCGGAGCGCAGCACGTCGCGAACGATGGTGATGCCGCGATCTTCCAGATACTTGTACGACGAGGGGAACACCGGCCCCTCCTCGAAGTTGAGACGCAACGCGTCCTCTCGGCCCGCGCCATAGACGATGCGCCGCACGCCACTCCACAATGAAGCGCCGATGCACATCGCGCATGGCTCGCAGGACGTGAAGAGTTCGTGCGTGGGCAAACCAGGCGCGGCGAGGGTGAACGAACCGAGCCGCTGCTGCGCCATCATGAAGGCGACCATCTCGCCATGCAGCGTGCAGTTGTTGAGGCGCACCACGCTGTTCATGCCGACGGCGACAAGCTTGCCCGAGCCGCTTTCGAAGATCGCTGCTCCAAAGGGCCCGCCCGTCTCCCGCTCGACGTTCTCGCGCGAGAGGGCGATGGCGAGGCGCATCCGTTCCTCGTCGGACGTGTACGCTCGCTCCCAGTCCACCGTCTCATTCACCCACGCCGGATACTCGACGTGAACCGCGATCTGTGGCATGGGTGAGAAAGTACGCGAGATTGCCGCGTTACGCATCCACGCAGTTAGAACAAGGGAGCCTGCGTTCGTGGAGACGGCGTCTGAGCGTGCTCGGGCCGCTTCGGCCCGAGCGTTCACGCGAAGTCCCGCCGTCGGAACGAATGCGGGCGACCGACCGCGCTTCGGCCCGAGCGTTCACGCGAAGTCCCGCCGTCGGAACGAATGCGGGCGACCGACCGCGTTTCGGCCCGAGTGTCCACGCGAAGTCCCGCCGTCGGAACGAATGCGGGCGACCGATTGACTGACAACTGACCGCGGTTCATCTTCGCTACCCGTACAACGAGGAAACACCACGCATGCCCGCAGTTGGTACCAGCGTCGCACGCAAGGACGGGATCGGTAAAGCGACCGGCGCCACGAAGTACGTCGACGATCTCAGCTTTCCCGGAATGCTGCATGGACGGACGATTCGTTCGGCCATCCCGTGTGGATGCGTCACGAACATCCGCTTCGATTTCGACACGACCGGCTTCACGATTGTGGACTACCGCGACATTCCAGCCGGTGGTCGTAACATCGTCGCGCTGCTCGAGGACGATCAACCTTTCCTCGTCGAGACGGAGGTTCGGCATCTCGCGGAGCCAATCGTTCTCCTCGCGCACGAGGATCGCGATACGCTCCTCGCCGCGAACGTCGTAATCGAGTACAAAGCTCTGGAGCCGGAGTTGGACCCCGAGCACTCCGACGTCATTCTCAAATCGCTCGCGATCGACAAAGGCAACGTCGACGCCGGCTTCGCGTCCGCCGACCTGATCGTCGAAGGCACGTACCGCACGGGACATCAGGAGCACGTCTACATCGAGCCGAATGGCGTGATCGCCGATCCCGAGAATGGCGGCATTGCGGTACATGGCTCCATGCAGTGCCCCTTCTATGTAGACAAGGCGCTCAGGAGTCTGCTCGGCAAGAAGCCATATATCCGCGTGGTGCAGACGGAAACCGGCGGTGGATTCGGCGGCAAGGAGGAATATCCGTCGATGATCGCGGGACATGCCGCCCTGCTCGCGCTCAAATCAGGACGGCCGGTGAAGATCGTCTACGATCGCACCGAGGACATGATCGCCACGACCAAGCGCCATCCTTCCATCGTGCGCCACCGCACCGGAGTGAAGCGCGACGGAACACTCGTCGCCATGGACGTCGACATCATTCTCGACGCCGGCGCGTACGTCACCCTGAGTCCGGTTGTCATGTCACGTGGCGGCATTCACGCCGCCGGCCCGTACCGGTGCGACAACACTCGCATTCGCGGCCGCGCGATGTTCACGAACACGCCGCCCAACGGCGCCTTCCGTGGCTTTGGCGCGCCGCAGACGCTCTTCGCCGTCGAGGCGCACATGGATCGCGTCGCCGAGGCGCTCGGCATGGATCCGGTCGCCCTGCGCGAGCACAACGCACTGGTACCCGGCGATACCACCGCCACCGGCCAGACGCTCACCGGCGATTGCAGCGCGCTCGAGGTGCTGCGCGAAGCGGTGCGACGCTCGGACTTTCAGAGGAAGCGCATCGAATACAAGGGCACGAACCGCGGCATCGGCCTCGCCCTCTTCTATCACGGTGCCGGGTTTACCGGCAGCGGCGAACTTCATCTCGGGTCGAAGGCCAAGCTCGAGTTGACGAAGACCGGCGTTCGCATTCTCGTCTCGAGCACCGAAATCGGGCAGGGGACGCGTACGATACATGCGCAGATCGTGGCCGACGCGATGGGGATTCCGTACGAGCAGGTTGACGTCGCGCAGCCGGACACGCAGCGCGTTCCGGACAGCGGTCCAACCGTTGCGTCGCGCACCGCCATGGTCGTCGGCAAGCTCCTGCAGCGCTGCGCCGAAGAGATGAAGGAGAAGCTCGGCGTTCTTTCACCCGCCGAGTACTTCGAGCGCTACGGTGGATTGGAGATCCAGAAGGAACACGAGCCGCCGGCGTGGATCCAGTGGAACGAAGACACGTACAGCGGCGACGCGTATGCCACCTATGCGTGGGGATGCGATGTCGCCGAGGTCGAGATCGATCGCGACACCTACGAGGTGCGGCCGATCAAGCTCACGGCAGTACAGGAGTTCGGAAGACCAATCCATCCCGCCCTCGCTCGCGGCCAGATCGAAGGGGGTTCGGCGCAGGGCCTCGGCTTCGCGCTGCTCGAAAAGGTCGTGATGCGTGACGGCGGAATGGCCAATGCGTCGCTCACGAACTACACGATTCCGACGACGCTCGACACGCCGGAGATGGACGTCGTCATGCTCGAGAACCCGTACGTCGACGGGCCATATGGCGCGAAGGGACTCGGCGAGCTGCCCATCGATGGTCCGGCACCCGCAGTGATCAACGCCATTCGCCACCTCGCGATCGACGTGCGCGAGATTCCCGCTACTCCAGAGATCATTCTGAGCGCATGCGCTTCACGCTGAACGGAAGTCCCGCCGATGTGGACGCACATCCAATGAAGCGCCTGCTGGATGTGCTCCGCGACGAGTGCGGGCTCACCGGCACCAAGGAAGGCTGCGGCGAAGGAGAGTGTGGCGCGTGCACCGTGCTCGTGGACGACATGCTCGTCGTCTCATGCCTCGTGCCCTTTGCGCAGGTTGCAGGTTCCGACGTGCGCACGATCGAAGGGCTCGGCGCCGACCACGCGTTGCAACATCACTTCATGAACGAAGCGGGCGCGCAGTGCGGCATCTGCACGCCGGGCATGATCATGGTGGCGTCCACGCTCTCGCCGGACGCGACGCTCGACGACATTCGCGTCGCGCTCGCGGGGAATCTGTGTCGGTGCACCGGCTATGAGGCCATCTACCGGGCGATTCAGAAGGCCAATGCGGCCGGTGCGCGGTGAGATCCGCCATCTCACCGCTCACCATCGCGATGCCGCGCACGCTCGACGACGCACTGGCCATGCTACGCGATGAGCCGCTCACCCCGATTGCCGGCGCAACCGACCTGTACGTCAGCCTGAATTTCGGTACGCTGGACGCAACGCGATTCATGGACATCACGAAGCTCCAGGAGTTACGCGGTATCGACGTTCGCGACGATCTGCTCATAATCGGAGCCGGAACGACGTATACGACGATCATGCAATCGGCGATCGTGCAGGAGCGGCTTCCGATGCTCGTGAAGGCGGCGTCACAGATCGGCGGCGTACAGATCCAGAACCGCGGCACACTCGGCGGCAACATTGCCAATGGCTCACCGGCGGGTGATTCGCTTCCCGTACTCGCCGTCGCGGATGCGGTGCTCGTCCTTCGCAGCGCGAGCGTCGAGCGACGCGTTCCGTTCACGAGCTTCTACACCGGCTATCGCACGTCGGTGCTGCGTCCCGACGAGCTGATCATCGCCATCGAGCTTCCGCGCGTGGAAGGGCGGCAGTGGTTTCGTAAGGTCGGCACGCGCGCGGCGCAAGCGATCTCGAAGCTCGTCATCGCCGCCGTTCGTGCAACGTCGCCGCGGATCGCTATTGGAAGCGTGGCGACGACGACCATTCGGCTTCCGCGTACCGAAGCTGCGCTTGCGTCCGGTGCTGGTATCGACGAGGCGGCGAGTGTCCTCGAGGCAGAGATCACGCCGATCGACGATCTCCGGTCGAGCGCGGACTATCGGCGGCAGGTGGCGGCGAACCTGCTGCGACGGTTCTGGTCCGATACCGCGTGAGGTGTTGGGGGGTATTCACACCGCCCTCCCCACCCCCCGCACCACTCCCTCCACCCTCCGCGATTCATCAAAATACGCGCGGGCAATCATCAACATTTCCTCCGCCGTCACTCCGCGCACTCGCGCATCGAACTCGGCGAGCTCGCGCAGGCCGCCGAACATGTACGCATCGACGATATCGCCGAGCACTGCCCCGCCACTCTGCTGCCTGATCGCGTGCGTGCCGATCGCGTACGTCTGCGCCTGCTCCAGCTCTTTCGCCGTCACCGGCGCTTCGCGCAGCTTGGCGAACTCCGCCAGCAATCCGCGCCGCGCGACGTCTTCCTTCTCCGGCGACGTCGCGATGTATGACACGAACGCCCCCGCAAGCATCCGCTCGCTGGCAAATGCCTGCACCGTGTAGCCGAGCGACTGCTTGTCGCGCAGCTCATCGAAGAAGCGACCGCCGAGTCCACTCGCGACGCCAGCGATCATTTCGGCGGCGAAGCGCGCATCATCGGTTCGGCTCGGTCCGGGGAACAGCAACGCCAGCGCAGTCTGTGCCTTGTCACGCTTCTCGATACGCTGCACCACAGCGCACGGCCACTCGGGACGCTCGAGCGGCACCGGCTCGCCGCCGCGCAGCTCGCCAAACTGCGCGGCCACCATCGCCGCGAGCTCGTCGTGATCTGCGTCGCCAACGACAGCGATCACTGACGGTCCGTTCAGAAACCGCGCGCTGTGCCACTCGCGCACGCGCTCCGGCGTGATGCGCGGCAACGTCGTCTCGTCGCCGCTCACCGGAACTCCGTACGGATGCCCGGCGTATGCCGCCATCGTCGCCAGACGCATCGGATAGCGATACATGTCGTCGCGCAGCGCCGAGAGGTCGGAGAGCGCGATGGCCCGCTCGGTTTCGAGCGCGTCGTCAGGCACCGTCGGATGCTGCGCGACGTCGGCGAGCAGCGCGACGGCCTCCGCGGCGTAGCGCGCCGGCACGCTGATCGACCAGCCGAAGCTCTCGCTCGCTGCACCCGCGCCAACGCTTCCACCCAACAGCTCGCCCTCCTCGGCGATCTGCGCCGCGGACCGTCGCGCGGTGCCCTTGAGCGCCGTGCGCACGAGCATCGACGTCAGCCCCGCCTCGTTCGCGGGCTCGTCTCGCGCACCACCGATCGCGAATACTCCCGCATGCACCAACGCGCCCGCCTTGCGGCGCACGAGCAGCGGCGTGCCCGCCTCCGTGCGATAGACGCGCACTCCCGCTTCCTCTCGCTCCACGCGCAGCCGCGTGTGTACAGCGGGCGACGGAGCGCTCGGCAGCGCAGGCGGCAACTTTTCGGCAACAGGCCCATCATCCAGGAACGCGCGCATTGCGTCGGCGTTCGCCGCGATCTCCGGCGTGCCATTGGGACGATACAGCACGATACCCGCCTGGTCCGGATCGAGATACTGCCGTGCGAGCGCGGTCACTTCTTCCGGCGTGACGGACAGCACATGCTGCAGGTATGCTTCGCCTCGCCGCCAATCGCCCAGCGCTTCCCACTCGGCGAGGTAGTTTGCCTGCCCTTCCATATCCTCCAGGCGGCGCACCCACTGCGATTCATAGAGTCGCTTCGCGCGCACCAGCTCGGCCTCCGCAACGCCGTGCTCGCGCACCGCGCGGAGCTGCGCCCACATCGCGCGCGCAGCCTCGGCGGCGCGCTCTGGCGGCGCCTCCGCCTGCACGACGAACACGCCCAGCGTCGTCGGCGTGTAGTCGTAGGCCGACACCGATGTGGCAAGCTTGCGCTCGCGCACCGCGCGGTACAGACGCGACGCCCGCCCGCCGCCGAGCACCATCGCGAGAATGTCGAGCGTTGGTGTCGCCTCGTGTAGCGTCCCGGGAGTTCGCCATCCCATCACGATCTGCGTCTGCCCCACGTCGCCGCTCCACTCGCGGTAGCGAAAGCCGGCAACTCCTTCCTCGGTTGGTCCCGGCGAGAGGACGGGCCTGCCGCCGTCGAGCCGGCCGTACCGCTTCGTCACCTCGTTCAGCGCTTCATCCAGATCGACGTCGCCGACGATCGTGAGGACGGTACTGGCCGGCCGGTAGAAGTTGCGATAAAAGTGCATCATCGCGTCGCGCGTGAGTGCGCGGAGCCCGGGCTCTCGGCCAATGCGCCAACGACGAATGCGATGACGGTCGTGCAGCAGCTCGAACAGCGTCTCCGTCGCGACCGCGCCGGGATTGTCCGATTTGCGCTTCGCCTCCTGGATGATCACCTCGAGTTCGCGTGCCAACTCGTCCGAGTCGATTAGCGAGTTGACGTATGCGTCGAACTGCACGTCGAGGCCCGTGATGAATCCGGAGGACGGTAGCACGGTGTAGTACACGGTGTGATCGTAGATCGTCGCCGCATTCAGATATCCGCCCGCCGACTTCGTCTCGCGCGCAATCTCCCCGACGCCGCGGTCCGGCGTGCCTTTGAAGAACATGTGCTCGAGCACGTGAGCGATGCCGACCACGTCGTCCGTCTCATCGAAGTAGCCGGCACGCACATACGTCACGATTGCGACGACGGGTGCCGACGCGTCGCGTCGCACCAGCACGGTGAGGCCGTTGGGGAGTACGGTCCGGCGCACGGTCGCCGGATCGAGAGCGAGGGCTAGATCTGATTGAGTCATTCAGGGTACTCTGAGCAACTGAATCCCCCGGCTCACGAGGCCGAGAAACTTCGACTCGTCGACGACGGCCTTGGGATCATTCCAGCCGGCGGACAGAATGAACCAACGCCCGTCGGCCGCCTGCAGGAGGAACGTGAGATTGAGCACGCCCGGCTCGCTCCCACCCTTGTAGCCCACGTACGGCCAGTCCTCCTTCGACTGTCCGATTCCCGGATTCACCGCGAGCAGCTTGCGGGCGGGCTGTCCCGACACCGACGCTGATGCACCGCGCAGCCATCGCATTGCGCGCGCGAGATCGTTCGCCGAGGCGAACCATTCGACGTCGGCAATGTGCGAGGGCTTTCCGTCGGCGTAGGGATGAATCTCATCTCTGGTGAGCTTGGCGGTTTCGCCGACGAGCAGTGCGCGCCGTGCGGGCACGTCGGCCGCCGCGTACCGAGTGGCGAGCGTACCCGTTGGGCTCCCCTTCAGCTTGAACATCTCGAGCGTCGCGAGAAACGGCACATCGCGCGCTGCCGCGTGGTTGTCCATAGTGCGCAGCATCGCTTCGACCTTTTCGCGGCCGAGTGCGCGAAGTAGTTGATCGGTGGCCGTGTTGTCGCTCTGCGAAATCATCAGAGTGGCGAGTGTCTCGAGCGTTACGTGCGACCCGGCTGGCCACGTCGCCAGAAAGCCCGAGGGAAGAGACATCGCCGCCGGGTCGAGCGTGACAACGTCGCTCCACTTGCGCTCACCGCGCTCTACCGAGCGCACGAGCTCACCAAGGATGTACAGCTTGAACGCAGAACCAATGGCCAACGCAGTGTCGGGATTGAGCGATGCAATGGGAACGATCTGTTCCGCGTCGAGCCGAGCGGCGACGAACGATACGGTGCCCGGGAGTTTGCCGAATTCTGCGACGAGTGCCGCGAAGTTGACTGCGAGCGGTACGGGGGTTCCAAACAGAAGGCCGTTCACCAGATTCGGAGCGCCGGCATCGATGGAGATCGTCGCCGGAATCGCGAAGCCCTTGTCGGTCACGAGGTCAAACTTGCCCGACGTCGGGCCCGTGATCTGCGACGGAGTGACGCGCAACACTTTTCCGGTCTGGGCCAGCAGTTGTATGAACAGCGGGGTGAGACGTGCCGCGGGGACTTGTGCCAGAAACGACGATGCGAAAACCGTGTCGAATCCTGAGGGCGCGGCAGAGATCAGAGCACCGATCTGCTGTGAACGGCGCTGCAGGGGAGTTGGTTGCGCGGCGAGCCGCGCGGCGCAGAGCGCGATCAGGACGGCTGGAACGAGACGGAGGATCTTCATGGCAGAAATGTAGTCATTCTCGAACTGTGCCTCGCGGAATCGCTCCGACGCATGACGGCACGGCGATTCTCCCAACACGCGTCGTCAAACCGCGCGATAAGGCTAAAGTTGAATCAGGGGGATTGATCGCCCAACGAGAGATCCTCGCGCCCCTTCGGAATCACCGCGTCACGTCCTCCTCCCCGTCGGGATCGGCATATCGTCCGCGCCACCCTGAGCGTCCGGTGGTATCCTCGCGCGCTCAAGCCAAGCCGCTCCGCCGCGGTCTCGAGCTGCGCGCGCGCCGCAGCGCTCACGCCGTCAAGCGCGAGCAGCCACCGCGCGGGCACGGCGTGTGAAACCCTTTCCGCTCTCCCGCCGTCCAAGTGGTATGTCGCGCGCCTCACTCTTCGGCCTGGCCCTCGTTCCGCTTCTCCCCTTGCCGTGCCGGGCGCAGTCGTCCGTACACCCGAGCCCTCCTCCCGTCGCCGCGGCCTCGCGACGCACGGGCGCCATCACCATCGACGGCAAGCTCGACGAGGCGGCGTGGGCCAGCGCCACGCCGATCACCTCGTTCAGGCAGTATCAGCCCGACGAGGGTGCGTCGGCGTCGCTGCGCACCGAGGTGCGGATCCTCTACGACGATGACGCGTTGTACATCGGCGCGCGGATGAGCGAACCCGGAGGGGTTGCGGCTCCGCTCGCCAGGCGCGACCAGCTGCTCGACGCCAGCGGCAATAACGGTTCGTTCAATTCGCTGACGACCGACAAGTTCATCGTCGATCTCGATCCGTATCACAATCACATCGACAACGCCTGGTTCGAGGTGAACCCCGCGGGGGTGAAGGGCGATCAGTTCAACGGCGACCCGTCGTGGGATCCGATCTGGGAGGCGGCCGCTCGCGTCGACTCCACGGGCTGGACCGCGGAGATGCGCATTCCGTTCAGCCAGCTCCGCTTCTCGCGCGACAGCGTCCAGAGCTGGGGGATGCAGATCTGGCGCTACGTCGACCGGCTCAACGAGCGCGACATGTGGTCGTTCTGGAAGCGCAATGCGTCGGGCGGGCCGGCCTGGTACGGCCACCTCGACGGCCTGCGGATCGCCGCCCGTCCGCGCCAGCTCGAGTTGCTGCCGTACACGACGGTCGGCAGCACGTTCAAGCAGGCGGCGACCGGGGACCCGTATCACGGCAACCGTGCCAGCCGGGTGAACGCCGGCGGCGACATCAAGTACCTGCTCACCTCGAATCTCACCCTCGACGCGACCATCAATCCGGATTTCGGCCAGGTCGAGGTGGATCCTGCGGTTCTCAACCTGTCGGCGTTCGAGACGTACTACGACGAGAAGCGGCCGTTCTTCATCGCCGGCGCGAGCGCGTTCGGGTTCGGCGGCATGCGCTGCTTCTTCTGCAGCAACACGTCGGGTCTCGACGCGTTCTACTCGCGCCGCATCGGCCGTCCGCCGCAGCTCGACGGCTACGTCTCGAGCAACGCTTCCTTCGCCGACACGCCCGACAACACCGCCATACTCGGCGCCGCGAAGATCACCGGCCGCACCCAGAGCGGATATACCGTGGGCCTGCTCGACGCGGTGACCAACACGGAACGCGCGCACTACCTGCCGTCGTCGGGCGGCGGCGAGGCGACGCAGGTCGTCGAGCCGCTCGCCAACTACTTTGTGGGCCGGGTGAACAAGGACTTCCGGCAGGGGGTCACCACCTTCGGCGGCATCCTCACGTCGACCGCACGCCAGATCGGCGACACGGTGGCGGGCGACCGCCTGCGCAGCCACGCCGAGGCGGGCGGCTTCGACTGGCGTCACACGTGGCACCAGCGCGAGTACTCGTGGATGGGGAGCACGCTGCTCTCCGACGTCGGCGGCTCGAGCGCCGCGATCGCCCTCACCGAACGGTCCAGCGCGCACTACTTCCAGCGGCCCGACCGGCGGCTGTCGAGCGACGGCCTGTTCGGCGCGGGTTACGACACCACCGCCACCTCCCTGCGCGGCTACGGACTCTTCACCCGCGTGGGCAAGGACGCCGGCACGCTGCTCTGGGAAGCGATGGCCAACATCCGCAGCCCGGGATTCGAGGTGAACGACCTCGCGTTCCTCGACCGCGCCGATTACAAATGGGTAAACGGCAACGTTGGCGGACAGTGGGTGACGCCCACGAGCTGGTACCGGAGCATCTCCGCGACCGTCGGCGGCGCCACCCAGTACAACTTCGAGGGCGACCGTACCGAGACGGAGCTGCAGGCGTTCTACGCGTGGGAGCTCCCCAACTACTGGAACGTGCGGCTGATGGGGATTCACGACGTGCCGTCGTACGACGACCGTCTCACGCGCGGCGGGCCGGTGGTGAAGCGCGCCGGCTACGACGTTCAGAGCGTCGAAGTCTCGACCGACGCGCGCGCGGGGGCCGTTTTCGACCTCACCGTGCAGCCGGCGCAGGGTGTCGGTTCGCCCACTCACGGCATCACCATTCGGCCCGGCGTGGCGTTCAAGCCGGCGGCGAACATCTTCATCCAGGTCTCGCCGAGCTACTCCAACTCGCAGGACGACGCCCAGTACGTGATGGCGGTGAGCGACCACACGGCCGCGTCGTTCTACGGCACGCGCTACGTGTTCGGCTACATCCGCACCAAGGCGGTGTCCGTCGAAACGCGCGTCAACTGGACCTTCACGCCCGATCTTACCCTCCAGCTCTACGTGCAGCCGTTCATAGCCAGCGGCGACTACTCGTCATTCCGCGAGTTCGTCGCGCCGCGGAGCATCGACAAGCGCGTGTACGGCCGCGACATCGGCACCATCGGATACGATGCGTCGACGTCAACGTACACGGTCGATCCCGACGGCGCCGGCCCGGCCCGGCCGTTCACCTTCGCGAACCCCAACTTCACCAACAGCTCGGTGCGCGGCACGGGCGTGTTGCGGTGGGAGTACCGTCCGGGCTCCACGCTCTACCTCGTGTGGACGCAAGAGCGGTCGGGGTACGATCCCACGGGCACGTTCGATTTCGGGAGCGCAAGCACCGCGATCTTCCGGGGCTCGGCCACGAACGTGTTTCAGATCAAGGCGACGTACTGGTTGGGCCGGTAGGCGGCTACGTGTCCAGTGATCTGACGGCGCACCTGCCGCTCCATTTCATCCCGGCGCTACACGGACGACTGCCCGGTTCACGGCTCTTCGTTCTCCAAGTCGGGAGGACTGCAGAGCGGCCCTTCGCCGAGCGGGCTCACTACATTCAACACGACCTATAACGCGGGCGCCGGAACGGTGACCGTCAATCGCCCCGCCTGAGACCCGCTGATGCCGAATCTTGGCTACTACCATCCGCAGATCGTCCATTTCGTCATCGCCGGCGCCGGCCTCGGCATCTTTTTCAGATGGCTCTCGTTCACGGGCAAGCTCAAGTGGACGGACGGCGCCGCGACGGCGCTGATCCTGCTCGGCACGGCCGCCGCGGTGTTTGCCGTGACGTCGGGTTCCGACGCGCACGGCGCGGCCGAGCGGATTCCCGGAGTCACGCAGGCGGTGCAACTGCACGAACACGCGGGGGAGGATGCGCGCAACGTGCTGCTCGCCATCGCCCTGCTCGAAATTGTGGCCTTCGTGCCCGCGCTCTCGAAATGGCGCCGCTTCATCCTCGCCGGCTCGGCCGTCGTCGGCGTGGCCGGCGCATACGAGATCTACGACGCGGGCCGGCTCGGCGGAGAGATCGTCTACGTCTATGCGGGAGGCGTCGGGACCCGCTCGGGCGACTCGACGGATGTGAACCGCCTCGTGCTCGCCGCGATGTACGACCGGGCGCAGCTCGACCGCACGCAGAAGAACGCCGAGGGCGCGGCGCGCGAGTTCGCGGAGCTCGCCGCGAAGTTTCCCGCGGACCAATCGGTGCAGCTCCTCGGGGTCGAGTCGCTGATCCAGGACAAGCAGGACTTTGCCGGGGCGCTGGCCGCGCTCGCGCGCATTCCCGCTCCGCCGGACAGCGACCGCGTGCACACGCGCTACGACATGGATCGCGCCGACGCGCTCGTCGGGGCCGGCCAGAAAGACTCGGCGCGGGCGATCCTCACCGCGCTGGCCGCCCGGTTCCCGACGAACAAGCGCGTCCAGGACAAGCTCGGCAAGCTGAAGTAGCGCGGACTACGCCACCGGCCGCATCACGCTGCGGAGCGAGCGGACGGTCATCCACCGGATCGCGAATCCCATCGGAACGGCCCAGAGCGCCGTCAATCCAACGAACATGGGCAGCACCACGAGTCGCCCGCATCGCTAACTGCGCTTGACAAGGTCGAAATCGCGCCGGAGTTTCTGCGGAATGACCAGACGCCTACTCCCTCTCTGCGCGTTGGCGGCCGCCGCGGCGTGCCATCAGCCTGCCCGCGTCGCCAGCGCGCCGTCGCCGGTCCTGACGCGTGCCACGTTGCGGGCCAGCATCGACTCGCTCGTCAGCGATCCGATGTTCCGTAACTCGCATCTCGGCCTTCTCGTCGTCGAGCCGGTAACGGGCGATACGATCTACTCGCACAACGCGGGCAAGCTGTTCATGCCCGCGTCGAACCAGAAGCTCCTCACCAGCTCCACCGCCATGGTGCAGCTCGGGAAGGACTACCGGTTCACGACGACGTTCCTGTCGTCGGCGCAGATCACCGACGGCGTGCTCCGCGGCGACTTGGTGGTCGCCGGCCGCGGCGACCCGTCGATGAGCGACGCGATGATGGGCGATGCCATGAAGCCGCTACGCGCGGCCGCCGACTCGCTCTATGCGCGCGGCGTCCGCGAGATCGCCGGGGCCGTCGTGAAGGGCGGCAACGCCTTCCCCGACACGACGATCGGCGCGTGGGATTGGGAGAACCTCGACACGCCGTCAGGCGCGGCCGTGGACGAGTTGATGTTCAATGAAGGGTTCGCCCGCGTGACTGTGTACGGCGGCGATCGCGTCGGCGATCCGGTGCGCGTGCGCACGTTGCCCGCGCGCACCGTGCCCAACATCGTCGTCGACTTCGTCACGACGGATCCGGCCACCGTGCCGGTGGGCCCTGCGCGGCCCGGCGCCGGCGGCGGCCGAGGCGGCAGTAACCGGGCCGGCGCCGTGCGCGCGACCACCGACCTGCGCGGCGCGCTCCCCGTCGTCCACCTCAAGGGATGGGTGGCGCCACACGACAGCGTCAGGGCGTCGGTAACGCTGCGTGAGCCGGCGAGCGCATGGCTGCAGGCGTTCGCGGAGGCACTCGCCGACCGCGGCATCACCGTGCGGGGCGGCATCGTTCGCTCACCCGACGCGTCGCTCGAGGGAAAGCAGGTTCTGTTCACCCTCACGTCGCCCACGCTCGGCGAGATCCTGCCGAAGTTCCTCAAGCCATCGCAGAACCAGATCGGTGAGATTCTCCTCCACACGCTCGGCCTCGAGCGCGCGGGCGTCGGATCGGCAGACAGCGGCCGCCGAGTGGTCGAGCGCCAGATGCTCGCCTTCGGCGCCGATTCCGACGGCGTGGTGGTGCGCGACGGCAGCGGGCTCTCTCGGCACGATTACGTCACGCCGGAGACCATCGTGAAGATCCTCGACGCAATGCGCAAGCGCGACGACTTCAAGGTGTTCTACGACGCGCTACCGATCGCGGGCGTGGACGGAACCATCGGGAGCCGGATGCGCAACACGCCGGCGCAAGGGAACGTGCACGCCAAGACCGGGACGGTGGACCGGTCGCACGCGCTCTCGGGCTACGTCACGACCGCCGACGGACACATGCTGCTGTTTTCGTTCCAGCACAACAACTACACGACGTCGAACGCGCAGGTGGAGCGTGTGCAGGACTGGATCGCGGCGAAGCTCGCTGGCTCGCCGCTCCTGAACCGCTAAGCGGCATCCGGTCACGTAGCACTGGCCGCGTCCTGGATCTCGTCGATCGGCGCGGCCAACGTCGGCACATGGTACGCCGGGCGGCCGTGGGGACCAGCGTTCGCGCGTCCATGATCGAACCCAAGAACCTTTTCCCCCGTGGTGTGATCAGGACACGTCCGTCGGGACGGTCACATGTCACGAGTACTGCTACCGGGAACGTTCAGGAAAGCGCGTCGGCGAAGAACTCAGCAAGATCCAGTACGAACGGGGCCGGCATGCCTTCGAGATTCCAGACGACCTCCTTGCTGAGGACGTCGCCCGGATCGTCGCGGCCCCGCCACCGTGCGACGTTACGCGCGTCGGGATTGATGACCCAGTACTCGCCCACGCCCTCGCGCAAATACAGGTCGCGCTTGACCTGATAGTCGAGAATCGGATTGCTCGGCGACGCGACCTCGACGGCGAGCAGCAGATCGTGCAACTCGTACGGATAGGTCGGCCGTTCTCCCTCGACGAGCCGAACGACGAAGACATCCGGCTGCACGCGATTCCGCTTGCGGTCGCCGCGGCGCACATCGCTGGGCGAGATCATCGTCTTGCCGACGCCATGACCCACGAGGTACTGGTGGAGTCGCCGGTACAATGCGCCCACGATGTCCTGATGGAATTCGCCGAGCCCCGGCGTCACGAACAATTCTCCGTCGATGATCTCGTAGCGCTGTCCGTCGTCGGGCAGGGCATCGAGCATGTCAACGGTCCAGTCGCTAATCGTCGCGGGCATACCCATACGATAGACCACTCGGCGAGGGGAGGGCAAGTAGGCATCGCACAGCATGGTGCGGTGCGACCGAATGGCCGCCATCACATCGGCGCAATACGGAGCAGAAACGCGCAGGCCGGTGGTGGCTGCTCTCGCACCTCGCCCGATGGTGCACGCACCTGACCCGCCGGAGATGGCACCAGGATGGCTGCGGCTGGCAGTGACCACGCTGCGACGAGCACCCGGCGCCGCGGGCCTCTCACTCGTTCGTCGCACGAGACGACCCGAACCGGAGAATCGGTCCCGTGAACCGCCGCGCCCCCGACTCTCCCCTCGGCGGCGATGACTTCTCTCCTCGCGTCGGCGACTTACCTCACGGCGGCGACGAGTTACACCGCCCCTCCGCCCACTTAACCGCCCGCACGGGCGAGTAACAATGTTGGCGCCCGCAGTTGCAACCCCCCGCGGGTGAGTTCACACGCTCCGTCGTCGACATCCTCCCTCGCATCGAGAGGATTCCACCCCTCGCCCCGCACATGCGCCGCGTGGCGCCGCAGCTCCTTCCTCGCGCGCTGAACTTGCGCCGCATTCGCGGCAACTTCCCACCGCGCGGGTCGAAGTTGCCCTTGGCCGGCGCCCCGCTTGCACCGGCGAGGCGGCGACTTCCAACGGCGCGGCTGTGCCTTCCACCGGCGACACGGCGCCTCGGAACGCTGTGCGCGTCCCTTTCATATGTATGTGTGTCACTTCCCACACGGCGGCGCGGAGTTCGCACCGCCGCTGTTCGCGTTCCACCAGCCGACCGACGACTTGCCTCGCGAGGCACCGAGTTGCAACCCCGAACCGCCGATTTGATGCCTGTGCAGCGCGGCATCACCCGCTGTCAGCGCCAGTTCACGCACTGTCAGCGCGAGTTCACGCGCGGTCACTTCCAGTGCACGGACCGCGGGCGCGGGCACATGCACCACGCCTTCCAATGCACGAGACCCCTCGCCCAGCCCACGCCCTGCCGCAACGAGGACACGCCCTGCCGTCACGGGCGCACGACCTGCAACCGCCGGCTCCCGCGATGCCTCAGCCAACCCACGTCCCACCATTCCCGCCGCACGAGCCAGTCGCCCGAGCCCACGCCCTCCCGCAACGGCGTCACGCACAACCACGGCCGCATCACCCGAGGCGCACACGCGGGCACGCGCCTACGGCCCGACGTCACGTTCCGCGACACCGGCCACACCGTGTAACACGACGCCATCACGCGCCGCCACAACCAACACACCTCCCGGCGCATCGCGCGTACGGTGCGCGGGGGGTGCGTCACGCACAGCGCCCGCGAACGCACGAGGCGCGCGACGGAGCGCACCTCCGGCGTTCACCGGCGCACTCGCTGCACGCGGACCACACCACGCGTTCGCACGACGCCGTGATGCACCGTCCCCCGAATAGGCATCATACGCGGTGGAGACCAACGCAACGGCGCTGATCGAGGTGGTCCGATCGATCCCTGGCGCCGAATTTACCACGCAACGCCGTCGCGGAAACAGATGTTAGGGACTGGGTGCCCCGGTCATCGGCACCTGCTGCGGTGGAAGGCCCGCTGTTGCCGGTGCGCAGACAGACCATGCGCCGGCACCGGCTCGGTTGATCCAGCGCTGCCCTTCATCGATTCGCCCGAGCCGGATCAACGAGCAGCCCAGAAATCCCTGCGACGTCCGGTCGTTAGCGTCCACCGCCAGCGCGCGCGAGTAGAACTTGCGCGCATCGTCGAACTTCTCCGCCGCGAACAGCGCGCTCGCCAGCTCCCGCAGCGCAGTCGCATTGCTCGGCCCGAGCCTCACTGCCGCCACCGCTTCGGTGTTGGCGTTGCCGAGGTTGCCACGCTCGCGCTCCATCCGCGCGAGGTAGACGTGCGGCATCGGATCGGCCGGCACGTCCGTCGCCGCCTTGCGGAACGACGCCTCGGCCGCTTCGCTCCGTCCTTCCTTGTAGGCTTGCACGCCTTGGTCGTACGCCGCATTTGACGCTGGACGTCCCGCCATCGCAAACCATGCGAGGCCACCGACGACGAGCAGCGCAACGAGACCGAACACCGGGATCATCCACGCGGGGCGCGCGGCGTTCACCCCATACACCGTCGCAGGAGTCGCCGACGCCACCGGCGATGGAGACGCAGCGGGCGCCACGCTCGCCGCCGCGACCGGGCGCGTGGCCGCGGACTCGCCCATCAGCCCCGACTCGAGCTTGAGAAATGCGTCGCGCGCTGCGTTGACGTCACTCTCGGTGGGCGCATAGTCGGTGCGCCCCGCACGCTCGCGCGCCGCATGGAACTCCGCGAGCGCGTTCGCCTGATCGAACGAGAGAAAGTTGCGTTGGCGAAGCTCTCGAATGAGCGCTTGCCCTGCGAGCGCAGACCCTCCAATCAGCGACCGCAGGCCCGTCTCGACTGCGGCCCAGGCTTCGATGATGTCGGCGGCGAGATCTTCCTTGTGGCGCGTGGTGCTGAGTCGCGCCACGATCGGGCGCGCCGCATGCACCGCGTCGAGCGCGGCGCGCTGGGAACCGTCGCTCATTGGACGATGCGCAGAAGCCCGGCGTGCGCGCTTCCGCGAACGAACAGCTCCACGTCGTGGCTGGGCACACGCACGCCGGTTTCCCGGAAGGTGCGCTTCGCCATGCGAGACATGAATACCACGAGGGAGACGTCGCGTCCCCCATCAGAATCAACGTGTTGCAACGAGCGCACGATGTCCTCCCACGAGCCAGTGAGCTGCCGACCATCACGCGTCAGAACCTCGTGCGCCTTGAGGTCGGTGACCTCGGGCGTAGCGGGCTCCTCCGCCTTCTCGTCGGCAAGCGAGGAAAGAAGTGTGCCGAACAGTTCGAGCTGTCCGCGCGCAACTTCCACCTCGCCACCCTCTCCGGCCACCGCTCCATCCACTTCGATGAACAACTCGTCGATGTCATCGAGCTCGCCGCCCAGCTCCGTGAGGCGGTCTTCCCATGGCTTGAGGTCGGGATCGTGCTCTTCCAGCTTGTACGCCGCCCGCTTGAGCTCGATAAGACGCCAGATCCCGAGCTCGTCCCAGTGATCTTCGGTCGTCGTGCGCTCGAAGTGGTGGAGCGCCGCGTCGTAGTCTCCGCGATCGTAGAGAATGTTCGCGAGATAGATGCGCGCCTCGGCGTGCTCGTCGTCCGCCTGGAGCGAGCGGCGCAGCGATGCGATCGAAGAGTCGTCGTCGCCCAACCGGTGTTGCGAGTAGCCCACACAGGCGATCGCCTCGGCGCTGTCGGGCGCCTGCTGCACCGCCACCTCGAAAAACTCGAGCGAGGCGCTGAACAACTCGCGACGGTCGCGCGCCGAGGCTTCGCGAAAGAGCGCTCGGCCACTCTGGAGCATGAGGTCGAGGTCGTCAGCGTAACCGAGCTCGATGGTGCGCCGGAAGCATCGCAGCGCCGCGTCTTCGAGACCGAACTTGAGCAGCGTCTCGCCAAGTCCGGCGAGTGCGTCTTCGTGCTCCGGCTCGAGCACGAGCGCTTCCTCGAAGCTGCGGCGTGCCCACGCATACTCCTCGCGCGCGAGGCGCGCGTACCCCACACCGATGTGCAGCTCCACCGAATTCGGGTAGAGTGCGAGCCCTTCGCGAAGCACCGTCATCGCGTCGTCGTACTGCCCTTCGTTGTATAGCTGGTGCGCGCGCTCGTCGTACTCTTCGGAGCTCAGGAACGGAGTGGCCATGGGTACGAAAGCCTCCTGCTCGTGAGGGACATCGTATTGTACCATTCGGTGACAGGGAAGTTCAACAGTTTGTCGGCAAAAAACTTTGACTGGAATGAGAGCGAATTTGAACGAATCATGCGAATCGCTCCATGACCGGGAAGGCGCCAAGCGCAAAGATGGCCGCCGCCGAGTGACAAAAAGAATTCAATTGTGGACGGTGAGAGACTGTCCTTGGCGCACCGCATCGGGCCCCTTCGCGGAGCAATTCAATCAATTCGCATGATTCAAGTCCAACCTGGGTCGGTGGGGCTGGTTTCGCCGCACCGAGGCCCAGCCAACGCGAAGAGTTCCATCCCCGGCAGTGCCCCGCTGGTCTATCGCCTTGCCGCCGCCAGCGCGACAGCAATCAGCGCAGCAAGGTAGGCGTTCTCTTCCAGCAATCCGAGATTGGCCGATAAAGATCGCCCTTCCGTTGCGCGAAGTACGGCGCCGAGCAGAAAGGGCGTTGTCGCAGCGCCATGCACGCCCGCGAGTTGCGCGTTGTCCAGCGCCTCGGCAACAGCCGAGTCGACCAGGTCTTGCGGCAGGGCGACGTCCGCGGGCGGCGGTTGCACGACGAGCGTCGCCTGGCGCCGACCCAGCGATCTCGACGCGAGGTGAATGGCCGCGATCTCCTCGGGAGAGTCTGCGCGGGCGGTCAGCTTGAGGCCGGTGGTCCGGGTGAAGAAGCCTGGTAGCTCGTCGGTGCGGTATCCGACTACCGCGACGCCCAGCGTTTCGAGGCGTTCGAGGGTGGCCGGGAGGTCAAGGATGGACTTGGCGCCGGCGCAGACGACGATCATCGGTGTTCGGGCAAGCTCGACGAGGTCGCCCGATTCGTCGAACGCCGCGCCACGATGGACGCCGCCGATGCCTCCTGTAGCGAGAACATCCGTTCCTATAGCACGAGCAATGCACAATGATGCCGCCACAGTCGTGGCACCGTCGGCCTTCTGTGCGATGGCGACCCCCAAGTCGCGCGACGAGACCTTACGAACCCCGTCTCTCGCCAGAAAGCGCTCCAGCTCGGCTGGCTCGAGACCAAGCGTCGCCTCTCCGCGAACAACCGCCGTGATCGCCGATATTGCCCCGCACCGCTCGACCGCACGCGTCATCCGCTCCGCGGCTTCCCGGTTCGAGGGAATCGGGAGCCCCTGCGCCAGCACAGAGCTCTCGAGTGCAACCACGGGCTCGCCCGCCTCGATTGCCGCAGCGACGTTCGGGAGCACGCGCACACGCACGCTCCCACTCGACGCGCCGTAGGCCGCGCGCGCCCTGCTATCCGCCCCAGAGCTCAGGGTGCCGCCGCCGGCGCGGGACGTCTCGGCCACGCGCGCACGATCGCGTCGCCCATGCGCGCCATCATCACGTGCGCCTCGTTGTCGATCATGTAGCGCTCGTCCTTGTTCTCCTTGGTCAATACGCAGTATGCGACGCGCGACTGGAGCGGAAAGAGCCCGCATTCGGTGCGCACCTGATCCGTCTCGCCGGTCTTGTGTGGCACACGAAGTCCCACGACGAAGCGCTGCAGCTTCTCGAAGTTTTCGTTGTGCGCGAGGATGTCCAGCATCGCGCTGTCCGCCTTCGGGCTCACGGCCTTTCCCTCGGCGAGCAGCGCGAAGAGCCGCGCCATCTCGTTGGGCGTCGTGACGCCGAGTCCGTACTTCACCGAGCTGTCCACGGCGACACTCGCGCTGCGCAGGAAGCTCTTCGAGTGGACCTTCGTGTGCATGAGGCCGAGTTTTTCCATCTTGTCCCACACACGGCGGATGATGATGCGATCGAGGAGCAGGTTCGTCGCCGTGTTGTCGCTGATCGTCGTCATCAGCCAGGCCGCATCGTGCACCGTGATCGTGCTGTTGTCGTGCATGAACTGGAGCAGTCCGGAGCCGCCCACCTTGTCGATCTTCAGCACCGTGAGCGGATCGTCGAGCCCCAACGTTCCCTTTTCGACGAGATCGTAGACGGTGACGAGCACGGAGACCTTGATCAGACTCGCCGTGGGAAAGGTTTCGTCGCCGCGGCGCTCGAGCCGCTCGCCGGTGTCGAGGTTGTGCACCGTGTAGCCGACGACGCCATGGTGCGCGCCGGCCAGGGAGTCGAGCGTGCGATGCAGCGCGGCGGTGTCCGCGCGCTGGAAGGAGGTCGAAGGCGCACCGGTCCGCGCGCCCTGCCCTCCCGCGCATCCTGGCGCCGAGAGCAGCGCGAGCAGCAATGCGAGGCGACCACGCAAGATGGTCATCGTGATTCGTGCGCCTCGGCGTCGGGCAGATCTTCCGCGCGAATGGACTCGAGCAGATCGCGCTCGCGCGACGTCGGATCGTACACGGCTACGATCCTGATGACTTCGCCGGTGTACGCGTCGAAGGTCTTCACCTTGCCCTGCGAGACGCGAATCTCATGGCCGTCTTCAAAGCGAAGGATGACGGAGGGGTGATCGATGTTGACGTAAGCCTTTCGGAGCTTCTTGGGAACGGGAGGCATTTGGCGGGTTGATGTGCGTTTCGTTGTGGCGTGTCAGGTCACCACCAACGTCTCGTGAGTGTACTTCTTCCACTCCTCCTTCGCGAGAATCTCGTCGATACTTTCCACCACGCTCTCGACCTCTTCGTCACTCGAATAGAAGTGCGGCGCCACGCGAATGCCGGCGCCCGGCCGATAGTCCACGAGCACGTCGCGCGCGAGTAGAGCCTGGGCGACCTCGCGCGCATGCGGCACATCGAACGCCACCGTCCCGCCGCGACGATCCGCGGCGCGGGGAGCGGTGACGGCGAAGCCTCGCGCGTCGGCAAGCTCGATCAGCCTTGTCGTCTGCCGCACGCTCTTCTCACGAATGGCGCGCATGCCAGCTTCACGCAGTAACCGCGGGCCGGCGACGGCGGCGAACAGTGCGGGAATCGATGGCGTTCCGGTGAGCCATCGCCACGCGCCATCGGCGTAGGTCATCTCCGGCTCGAAGGCGAAGGGATGCTCGTGCGCCTGCCAACCAGTGAGAGCCGGCGCGGTCTTCTCGCTCACCTCGGGACGCGCCCACAGGAAGCAGCCGCCTGGTCCGCCACACAGCCACTTCAGCACACCGCCGGTGAGAAAGTCCGGCTGAATCGCGTTGACGTCGACAGGGACGATTCCCACCGAGTGATACGCGTCGAGCGACACGAGCGCGCCCATGCGATGCGCGTGCGCGCAGATGCGCGCGGCGTCTAGCACGTACGCCGAGCGAAAGAAGACGTGTGAGATAGCGACCAGACGCGTGCGCTCATCGATCGCCGCCATCAGGCGGTCTTCATCGATGCTCATGCCGTCGTCGCTGGGCACCACGACGATGCGCGCACCAAGCCGCGTCGCGAGTTCGTCGTACACGTAGCGGACCGACGGAAAATCCATCTCCGTCATCACGATCGTGTCGCGTCCATCCGACTTGTAATCGAGCGCCGAGAGAATCTGGGCCTGCGCGATGGAGACGTTGGGCACCATCGCCACCTCACCCGAGCCGGCGCCAATGATGGGAGCGATCTCGTCGCCTACCGTGACCGGCATCTCCCACCAGCCCTGTGCCCACGCCCGCACACCGCGCGTCGCCCATTGCTCGGCGTACTCGGCGAGCCGCTCCGGCACGGAGCCGGGCATTGCGCCGAGGGAGTTGGACACCATGTAGTTCGTGGTGGCCAAAATAGGGAATTCCGCGCGGAAGCGGAGAAGAGAATCGCTCATGCTCAGACGGGAGGAGCCAGCGTCATGATATGTTTGAAGCAGATGCGTGAGCGTGCGGCCCGAAGTTCGCAGGAAAGGCGGGTGAAAGACTAGACCTCGCGCCTCGACGGCGCTACCATACGCAACGCCTCGATTTCATCTTTCTGCCGTCGAGTCCCCATACCTGGACCAACATGATCGAACGCTCGCGCAACCTCCGTCCGCTGGCCGTCGTGTTCGGCGCGGCCATGCTCCTTGCCGCACCCCTTCGCGCGCAGGAAGCGTCGCTCGCTGCGGCGCCCAGTTCTCCAGTTCCGGCAGCGGTAGAAGCAGCGCCCGCTCCCGCCGGTCCGACCTTCACCGCGGCCAGTGTCGCGGTGCGACGCCCCACCGCCGAGGCGAAGGCGGCCCCGGCTGCTCCTGCGCAGAGGCGCGACACTGGTACGGCGCTCATGATCGTGGGTGGCGCGGCGATTCTCACGGGAATCGTGATCGGGAACGGCGCCGGCTACGCGATCTCGGTGGGCGGTGCCGTGATCGGACTCTACGGTCTGTACCAGTATCTTCAGTAGTTGCGCACGACGCCGCACGCCGCATGGCGTGCGGCGCATTCCTGAGCAAAGCGACGGACCTGCACTTCGTGTCGTCCTGAGCGGAGCGAAGGACCCGCACGTTGAACGGCGCACCTGCAAGTGCAGGTCCTTCGGTCGCGCGATGCCTGCCCTCGAGCGCAGCGAAGGGCGCTCTCTCAGGACGACAGCGTCCCACTGCGCGCGCTACTGCGTGCGCCTTGCCAACGCACGCGTTCCGTCTCGCAGCCGCGCGCCGTTCGGTGGCCCGTGCGTTACTTTGGGAGCGCGGCGCTCAACTGAAGGCGTCCGAGTCGCCCTTCTCATGGTCTTCGCACCCGGAGCACTTTGTGAGCAGACGTATTGCCCTCGTCCTTGGTGGCGGAGGCCTGAAAGGCTTCGCGCATATCGGCGTGCTTCGCGCGCTCGAGGAGCTTGGTATCGTCCCGGACCTCTACGCGGGCACGAGCATCGGCGCGCTGATCGCTGCGTCGTACCTTGGTGGAACGAAGGTGGAGGAGATGACGACTCGCGCCGTGTCGATGCGCCGCAAGGATATCTTCCGGGTGAATCACTTTGGCATGCTGCTCGAGCGCATGCGCTCGCCCTCCATCTATCTGGAAGCGCCGCTGCGCGACCTGTGCGACAGCGCGATCCCCGAGGGAATTTTCACGTCACTGCCCAAGCGGCTACTCGTGAATACAGTCGATCCCGATCGCGGCGCGCGCGTCGTGTGGGGTCTGCCTGGCCTCGAGAACGTCAGCGTTCGCGACGCGGTGTACGCGTCGTGCGCGCTGCCCGGCTTCTTTCCACCCGGCCATGTGGGTGACCGCACCTGCATCGATGGCGGCGTGGTGGACAATCTTCCCGTGTCCATCACTTCGCACTTTGCCGACATGATCATTGCGGTGGACGTCGGCAGCTCTGACGCATCGCAGGAGGCACGCGCCGACACGCAGGGATTCGCGACGATTTACATGCGCGCCGCCACGATGATGTTCCACGCCCTACAGCAGTTTCCCCTCGAGCGCTGGCATGGTCCGCCGATGGTGCTTATTCGCCCCAAAGTGGACGACGCGAACTGGCTGAGCGTTACCAACACGGCGGCGAACATCGAGGAAGGATATCGCTCGGCCAAGCGCGCCCTCGAGCGGTTCGCTTCGTATTGGGACAACCCGAGTTGTGTCTATCCGCGACGCCGCGTTCAGATCGAGGTGGACGAGGAGAAGTGCACGGGGTGTGGTCTCTGCGTCAGCCTCGCGCCAGCGGTGATGGGAATGCACAGCAGGAACAAGGCGTACGCGCGCACACCCGTCGTGGAGTGGTCGCCGGCGGACGGCGGCTTCGTGCACGAATGTCCCACGATCGCGATTGCCGCGCGCAACGTCGATCGCCGCGCGGCGAGCATGAATGAGGAAGCGCAGCACGATCCCACGCCAAGCGGAGTGGGGACAGGCGGGTAGCGGTGCGTCACGAGCGAACGCTCGCTCGCGACGCATGCTGAGTCAACGCTCTGGGACCACGCGAGTTACGCCGGAGGAGCCTCTTCCGGCGGACGCATCGCTGGCGGGCCTACCCGTCCGCGCTGCGGGGCGCCGCCGCCGCCGACTGGACCGGCCGGCCGCATTCCGTTCGGACCCGTGCGCGGAGCAAAACCCATCCGCTGGCGTTGCATCATTCCACCCATGGCGCGCCGGCGCATCGCGCCGCGAGCCATCGCGCTTCGCGCCGCCATCATCTGCCATGCCTGCGCCTGCTGATCCGGTGTGAGCACTGTGATCGCGTCACGCAGATCCACGCGAGACTGCTCGCGCATCTGAGTGAGGGCATTGGTCAGCTGCGGAGCCATGCGGCGGGGTCCGGCGGAATCCCGGCGCATCATCGGCGCCGCGCGACGCACGGAGTCGATGCTGGCGCGCAGAGCGCGGCGCCGTGCGCCTTCGCGACGAGCGATTGCCGCGAGCCGAACGACCTGCTGATCGGTGAGCTGCAATTCCCCCGTGCGTGACAACAGCTTCGACGCGGCTCCCATACCCCCGAACGCGCCCATCATCGGCGGCCTTGCCGGTGGTCCACCTGGTACACCCGATCCGCCCTGCGCCAGCATTGGCGCGGCGAAAAACAGTGAAGCAAAAAATACAATACGATTGACGGGCGGTCGCATAACTCCCCTTGGTTGGTACGGCTGGCGGATTAGCCCGCCGCACTATTGGACCTGCCGTCACGCCATCCGTTAAGGGACCGGCACCGGGAGCCGCGTTCAGTCTGCAATCGTGATACATTTCCCATCAGCCTGCCGCCTGTCTGCTCCAAGGAGCGCCCGCACGGCAGTGGCTCCGTTCTCCACGTCGCCCTGGCCGAGATCTGCGGCGACACCGCGAGACCCTGCAATGACCTCTCTCAACTCGTTTGGCAGCCGCGCGACGCTCGACGTCGCGGGCAAATCCTATACGATCTACCGCCTCGACGCCCTCCGCGGCGCATCGAATGGCAAGAGCGACCGGCTTCCGTTCAGCCTCAAGATTCTCCTCGAGAATCTGCTGCGGAACGAGGATGGCGCCTTCGTGAAAAAGGCCGACATCGAAGCGATGGCGTCCTGGGACGTGCGCGCGAAGGCCGAGAAGGAAATCGCCTTCCGCACCGCCCGCGTCCTGCTCCAGGACTTCACCGGCGTCCCCGCCGTCGTCGACCTCGCCGCCATGCGCGACGCGCTCGCCCGGCTCGGCGGCAATCCGCAGCAGATCAATCCGCTCCAGCCAGTGGACCTCGTCATCGACCACTCGGTCCAGGTGGACGAGTATGGCAGCGATGCGGCGTTCCTGATCAACACCAACCTCGAGTTCGAGCGCAACGTCGAACGCTACGTCTTTCTCCGCTGGGGCCAGGACGCCTTCAAGAACTTCCGCGTCGTCCCGCCGGGCACCGGCATCTGCCACCAGGTGAATCTCGAGTACCTCGGCAAGACGGTGTTCGTGAACGAGGAAACCGGCGAGGCCTACTGCGACTCGCTCGTCGGAACGGACTCGCATACGACGATGATCAACGGGCTCGGCGTGCTCGGCTGGGGCGTCGGCGGGATCGAGGCGGAGGCGGCCATGCTCGGCCAGCCCGTCTCGATGCTCATTCCCGAAGTCGTCGGCTTCAAGCTGCACGGCAAGCTTCCGGCTGGCGCAACGGCCACCGATCTCGTGCTCACCGTCACCGAGATGCTGCGCAAGAAGAAGGTCGTCGGAAAGTTCGTCGAGTTTTATGGCAGCGGCCTGAGCACGCTCAGTCTCGCCGACCGCGCGACGATTGCGAACATGGCGCCGGAGTACGGCGCAACCATGGGCTTCTTTCCCGTGGACGCCGAGACGCTGAAATATCTGCGTCTGAGCGGTCGCAGCGACGCGCACGTCGCACTCGTTGAAGCGTACACCAAGGCGCAGGGACTCTTCCGCACCGATGCGACGCCCGATCCAATCTTCACGGACAGCATCGAGCTCGATCTCGGCACGGTGGAACCGAGTCTCGCTGGTCCGCGTCGTCCTCAGGATCGCGTCCCGCTGAACAAAGCCGCCACGATGTACAAGGAATCGCTCGCTGCGGATCTCGCGAAGGCGGGCTCGCTCGCGACCAGCGCTGTGCCGCAAGCGGCGACCGTTGCAGCCAAATCGCCGGAGCTCGCGAAAGCGCTCATGACGGCAGATGACGAGGGCGCAAACCAGCCACAGCACGATGCGCACGACGGTGTAACGTGCGACTACGGCGGGCACAGCTTCAAGCTGAACCACGGCGCCGTCGTCATCGCGGCAATCACGAGCTGCACGAACACGTCGAACCCGAGCGTCATGCTCGCCGCGGGCCTGCTCGCACGCAACGCGGTGAAAAAGGGGTTGAGCACCAAGCCCTGGGTGAAGACGTCGTTGGCTCCGGGCTCCAAGGTCGTGACGGACTACTTCAACGCCGCCGGTGTGACCGAGTATCTCGACAAGCTCGGATTCAATCTCGTCGGCTATGGCTGCACGACCTGCATCGGCAACTCGGGACCGGTACCCGAACCGATCGCGGTCGCCATCGAACAGGGCAAGCTCTTCGTCGCGAGCGTCCTCTCAGGCAATCGCAACTTCGAAGGGCGCGTCAATCCACTCACGCGATACAACTACCTCGCGTCGCCGCCACTCGTCGTCGCGTACGCGATCGCCGGACGCATGGATCTCGATCTCACCCGCGAGCCGCTCGGCATCGGCAGCGACGGTCCGGTGTTTCTGCGCGACATCTGGCCCAGCGCGCAGGAAGTGCAGGACGAGATCCTGCGCAGCGTGAAGCAGGAGTTCTTCAAGACGCAGTACGCCGACGTCTTCAAGGGCGACACGCATTGGCAGGGGCTCAAGGTGCCGGCCGGCGAGACGTATTCGTGGCAGAAAGATTCGACGTACGTGAAGAATCCACCGTACTTCGACGGCATGACGATGCAGGCGCCTGGCGTGAAGCCGATCACCGGTGCGAGAGCGCTCGCGATGCTCGGCGATTCGATCACGACCGACCACATCTCGCCCGCCGGCAACATTCCCGCGGCGAGCCCGGCGGGCAAGTGGCTGCTCGAGCACGGCGTGCAGCGGAAGGACTTCAACTCGTACGGTGCGCGGCGCGGCAATCACGAGGTGATGATGCGCGGCACCTTCGCCAACATCCGCCTCCGCAACGAGATGGTGCCGGGCACGGAAGGAGGCTGGACCACCAGTCAGCCCGGTGGCACACCCGTCTTCATCTACGACGCGGCGATGGAATACGCGAAGAGCGGCACTTCGCTCGTCGTCATCGCCGGCAAGGAGTATGGCACCGGCTCCTCACGCGATTGGGCCGCAAAGGGCACCACGCTGCTCGGCGTGAAGGCAGTGATCGCCGAAAGTTTCGAACGCATCCATCGCTCGAATCTCGTGGGCATGAGCGTGCTGCCGCTCGAGTTCACGAATGGTGACACGCGCCAGTCGCTCGGGCTCACTGGCTTCGAGACCTTCGAGATTGAAGGGCTCGACGACAGCCTGTCGGCAAAGCGGTCGCTCACGGTGAAGGCGACGTCGACCGATGGCGCGGTGAAGTCGTTCACAGCGCTCTGCCGCATCGACACACCGGAAGAGCTCAACTACTACAAGCACGGCGGGATCCTGCCGTACGTGCTGCGCTCGTTGGCGAGGAAGTAGCGATCAGTGATGGGTGCGGGGCCGCGCGGCCCCGCATTCACTTGACGTAAAGCGCTCGCGAGGTCCCGACGATCTGGAGCGAGTTCCCGGCCACGGTCCCCGCGAACGTGTTGCCCTTGGACGTCGTGAAATTGATCGTGGTGCCGCTGACCGTGAACGTCCCGAAAATGAGATTGAACGGAAAATTGATCGTGGTGCCCGACGTCTCCACGTAGTTCGTGAGGTCGGCCCACGTTCCCACGGTGCTGAGCTGGATCGTGTCGTTGACGATCTGCAACAGGTAGTTCGTCGACGCGTTCACCGTTCTCGGCAGAGTGCTGTCGTTGACCGTGAGCAGGCCATAGGACCCGGCCACGGCCGTGGTATTTGGCGAAACCGCATCAGACGACGACTGGCATGCGCTGATGACGAGCGTGCCCAGGACTGCGACCGCAAGTGTGAAGATCGATGTGCGTGCGCGGCGGACTTGCTTCGATCGCAATACGCTCGGTACAAAGGACGTCATGGCAACCCCCTGCCTTTCGGGACGAATCATCTCGTGTACACGGACGTGGCTCCGTTTCCGCTCAGCGTCAGCGTCGAGCCACTCAACGAACCCGCAGCCACCACCTGCGATCCGGCAAGGAAGGTGACCGTAGTGCCGTTCACCTGGATGACGCCGACAAGAGTATCCGCCGGGAATGTGGTCGCAATCGAGTCGAGACGGAAGCAAGTAATGTCGAGGGACGCCCGATCGAGTCCTATGCGAAGCGTATCCGCCGTGATGACCCGCCGAGACGTCGATCCGGGCGCGCGACTGATCCCCCGGCACAAGTCTCACTAGGAAAGAGAGCATGCCCGAAAAGTAGTCCGTCATTTGCCATATGGTGGCGCGGATATGAAGACACGAACGCCCGTACCGATGATCTGGTACGAGCGTTCGTGTAGGGGGAAACTGGGAACTGATGGTCGAACAGACTGACTGGACTGCTATGGCTGCCTGACATCCACCGTGTGACCGATGATGCCGCCGAGAATGCCCCCGGCCGCTGCGCCGATCAACCCGCCCTTCACCCTGTCCCGGCTCGTCGTCGCGCCGAGGACCGCGCCTGCTGCCGCGCCGATCGCCGCGTCGCGCCCGGTGTGCCGAACTGGTTCCTGCGGAGCGCTGGGCGCACTCGGGTAATACGTGCCCGACGACCCACGCGAGCTGCTCGAGCGCGAGGCCGTCCGGCGCGCCGGAGCCCGGTAGACCGGGGCCGGAGCTCGATAGACTGGCTGCGCACTGCGGGGAGCAGCGTTGTACTGCGGCGCCAGCCCGTTCGCCGCCATCTGCTGCTCGGAGGGCGAGGTGAACTGCTGCGCCTGATAGGGTTGCGCCTGAGCGGCGAGGGCTAGATCGTTCTTCAGCGCGTCATCGGGGTGCGAGTCGGCACCTCGGCTGCAGGCACCAAGCAGCGCCAGCGCGCCGAGCGACAGGATCATTCCGTGAGTGCGCATCAGAGAGCCTCCATAGCAAAGAGATCGACGACTGCCCCTGAGTAAAGCAGGGGATGGACCACCGCTTAAGTCGCTCTAGAGGCAGTTAACGCGGAATTCCGTCTCTTCTCGTAGAGGAGGGCGTCCACTTTTTTCCACAAGCGGCCCCCGAGAGCGAGCCCAAGCGAGCGCCCTAGTGGTTCAGTCATTGCGTCCCGACTCGGCGCCTCCCATCTTGCCCGCGCTTATTCCACCCAGGAGTTCCTGTGTCCCATCTCTTCAAGCCTTGGCACTCCGCTGCCGTGCTCGCGCTGTGCGTGCTGGCCGGTTCGGCGCGAGCGCAGACGCCCGCGCCGGCGAATGTCTCGCCCGACGTCGGAGCGCTTGCCCCCGACTTCACTCTGCCCGCCGCGACCCGCTACGGCGTCCTCCGTGACTCGATCAAGCTCTCGGACTATCGCGGCAAGACGGTCGTCCTCGCCTTCTTCTTCAAGGCACGGACAAAGGGCTGAACGGTTCAAATGGAGGCGTACCGTGACCAGTACGCCAAGCTGTTCAACAACGGAAAGAACGTCGTCGTCCTCGGCGTGAGCGTGGACCCGGATACGACGCTGGCATCGTGGGCACGCGACCAGCAGACCCCGGTGCTCTATGCGAGCGACATCGGACAGAAGGTCGGCAAGCTGTACGGCGCGATCAGCGGCAAGGTGGACGATCGCTCGCTGTTCGTCATCGATCCCACCGGCAGGATCGTAAAGCGCATGCAACCCTTCAACGTGCTGTCGCAAACGGCGTACGACGATCTCGAAGCAGCGGTAAAGCAGACGCTCCCGGCACACTGATTCGGCAAACTTTTCTCACGCGGCCTCTCGTCTGACGCAATCTTCTGCGCAGGGACGCACTCTCCTAACCGAGCTGTACGAAGCAGCCGTCGCCGGAGCCGCTCCTGGCCCGGTGACGGCTGCGGCGCTGCGCGAGTTTTCGGCGCGGCCCGGTCAACGCATCTGGCTCTACGCTTTGGGAAAAGCAGCACACCCGATGGCCGCCGCGGCCGCATCGGCTCTGCAACGATCTTTACTCACAATAACCGGCGGCGTCATCGTCTCTCCCGAACTGGCGCCGTCGCCGTATGCGACGGTGTCCTCCCTTCAGGGCAATCACCCGCTGCCCGGCCGGTTGTCGTTCACGGCCGCCGAACGGATCGGCGAGATGGCGGGCGGCATGCGGAGCGACGACGTCACCATCGTGTTGCTCAGCGGCGGCGTGTCGAGTCTCATCGCTGCACCGCTGCGCGGGATGGCCGAGTCCGATCTCGGCCAACTGTTCGAGCTGCTGCTCGGCACCGGATTGGACATTCGCTCCATGAACGTGGTGCGCAAGCGCTTCACCCGATGGGGCGCCGGCCGCCTCGCGCTCGCACTCGCGCCCGCCCGCACCTACGCCTTCGTCATCAGCGACGTGATCGGCGACGATCCAACCGACATCGGCTCGGGACCCTGCACTCCCGATCCCTACACGGTGAAGGATGTCGTCGATCTTCTGCAGCATTCGTCGCTCCTCGCGCGCCTCTCGCCCGCGATGCGCGACTACCTCACCGCTGTATCGCGCGGCGTGATTCCGGAGACTCCCAAGCAGACGCATCCGGCGTTCGCGCACGTGACGACGCGCGTGATCGGCAGCAACCGTCTCGCCCTCGACGCCGCGAGCGCATACGCCAGATCAATCGCGCTCGACGTGGAGTGCGTGAGCGCGCCGCTGCAGGGCGACGCGGCGTCCTGCGGCACGCTCGTCGCCGACGCCTTGCTCCAACGCGCGCAGCAGGGACGCAGCGGCTGCATCATCTGGGGTGGCGAGACCACCGTGCAACTGACCTCGAGCGCCCCACCCTTCTCGGGTCGCGCCCAGGCACCGGCCGCGGGGCTCGCAGCCGCCGATGTTCCGCCGAGCGGCGGCCGCTGCCAGGAACTCGCCCTCGCCGCCGCGCGACGACTCGCACAAGGCGGCGACGCTGCGAGCCGGGTGACCATTCTTGCGGCGGGCACCGACGGACGCGACGGCACGGTCGACGCAGCTGGCGCCTTCGCAAACGCCACGCTGTGGTCGGCGATCCGCGACAGCGGGCGCGACCCGGAGCTCGCGCTCCAGCGACACGAGTCGCACGCAGTACTGCGAGCGGCCGGGGCGCTGCTGCCCCAGCAGGCCACCGGAACCAACGTGATGGACGTGGTTCTCGGCCTTGTCGAGTGAGTTGCGAGTTGTGAGTGGGGGAGAGTTCTCAAGCAGTTCTTAGTTGAAGTTGAACAGTTCAGCTCTGGTCGCAGATCGCTGATGCGACCAGCCCTCGGCGCACGTGGCGCGAACTGGAACCTGAACGGCGTTGCCGGGGTTTTTTCCCTCGCTCGGCAAACTGTGTCGAGACGCTGTTGAGTTCCGCCGTTCGATGACCAATGGCCCCGCCTGAGGCGGGTTGTACGCCACGCGGGGCTGCGACCAGCGCAAAACTCGAGAACTTGCACTAACAACTGTAGTAGAACTCTCCGACTCTGAGCTCCTAACTTCCGCATAGATTTCGGATATGACGAATCGCCCCTTCACCGTCGGCCTCATTCAGGACTCTGCGTCCTCGGACATGCGCGCGACCGTCGACGCCGCCGTCGTGCGCATTCGCGAGGCGGCCACGCTCGGTGCGCAGATCATCTGCCTGAAGGAGCTCTTCAACGCGCCGTACTTCTGCAAGTCGCAGAGGAGCGAGCGGTTCGATATCGCCGAGACGATTCCCGGGCCGACCACCGAGACGATGCAGGAGCTCGCCAGGGAGCTCGACATCGTGCTCGTCGTGCCCGTGTTCGAGAAGCAGGCGAGGGGAGTCTACCGCAACTCTGCGGCAGTCATAGATGCCGACGGTACTCTCCTCGGCGTCTATCGCAAGATGCACATCCCGGACGATCCGCTGTTCAACGAGAAGTACTACTTCGTTCCCGGCGATGCCGCGCATGACGATCGCATCGACGCCATCGGCGAGATCGCGAAGCAGGCGAGCGGCTTCCGTGTCTGGCGCACGAAGTACGCGAATATCGGCGTGCTGATCTGCTGGGATCAGTGGTATCCAGAGGCGGCGCGCATCACGAGCCTCCTCGGCGCCGACATTCTCTTCTACCCGACGGCGATCGGCTGGCATCCGGCGGAGAAGGACGAGTTCGGCGCGGCCCAGGTGGACGCATGGCGCACGATCCAGCGCTCGCACGCCATCGCGAACGGCGTGTTCGTCGCTTCGGCGAATCGCGTCGGATATGAAGACGATGAACCGGGCACGAGAGGCATCGAGTTCTTCGGCCATTCGTTCATTGCGGACCCGTTCGGCAGAATCCTCAGCGAGGCGGGCACGAGCGAGGCGATCCTCATCGCCAAGTGCGACCCCAAGCTCATCGAAGACACTCGGCGGAATTGGCCGTTCTTGCGCGACCGGCGGATTGATGCTTATGCGCCGATTCTTTCCAGATATCTGGGGGCCTGAAGGAGCGCTGTTCTCGGTAAACCGTAAACCGTAAACGATCTTTGCCCCAATTCACCTTCCCCGCCGAGTGGCATCGCCACGACGCCACCTGGATCGCCTGGCCGCACCACGAGCCGGACTGGCCGGGTAAGCTCGGCCCTCTCCCGTGGGTATACGCCGAGATCGCGCGAGTCATCGCGCAGCACGAGCGCGTCGAGATTCTCTGCCATGACGACGCGGTTCGCGCGTCGGCGCAGGAGCATCTCGCGGCGCATGGCGTCATGACCAATGTGCGGCTGCATGTCGTGTCCAACGACCGCGTCTGGCTCCGCGATTCGGCGCCAACGTTCGTGCACGACGATCGCGGCGGCGTGCAGCTCGTGAACTGGGGCTTCAACGCATGGGCGAAGTATCCGAACTTCGCGCGCGACGTCGAGGTCGGACGCGCGATCGAGCGCATCACCGCGCTACCGCGCGTCGAACCGAAGCGGCCGGACAACGGTGCCCGCCTGATTCTCGAAGGAGGCGGAATCGAGACCGACGGTGCAGGCACGATGCTCGTCACGGAGGAATGGCTCCTCTCCGACGTGCAGGTGCGGAACCCGGGTCTCGACCGCGACGGCTACGAGCGCGCCTTTCGCGAGTACCTCGGCATTCGCCAGACCATCTGGCTCGGCGAGGGGTGCGTCGGCGACGATACGCATGGTCACGTCGACGACATCGCGCGCTACGTCGCGCCTGGTGTGATCGTGCTCGCGTACGAGGAAGATCCTGCGGACGACGAGAATCATCGTCGCTCTGCCGACAACATGCGGCGCCTCGAGCTCGCCGGCGCTGCCGACGGAGCGCTGAAGGTGGTAAAGCTTCCCTTCCCTCGCGCCGTGACGATGCAGGGCGAGCGGCTTCCCGCGAGCTACGCCAACTTCTACATTGCCAATGGCGTCGTCCTCGTACCCACCTTCAACGATCCCAACGATCGCATCGCACTCAACGCGCTCGCGCGGCTCATGCCGAACCGGCAAGTGGTCGGCATCCATGCCGTCGATCTGGTGTGGGGATTGGGGACGCTGCATTGTCTGACACAGCAGCAGCCGAGCGCGGCGCCCCCTACTACGGTCTGACTGTCGGACGGTCCGTCGGACGTGCCTACACGGTAGTCTTCGACGGCGACTGTCGCGTCTGCACGCGCCTCTCAGGCAATCTTCGCAACTGGGATAGCACGCATCAGCTCGAGGTCGTGTCGTCGCAGCAACCTGGCGTGATGGCGCGCTTTCCCTGGATTCCTGCCCGCGCGTACGCCGACGCCTTGCAGCTCATCGCCGCCGACGGCACGACCTGGCAGGGCGCGGCCGCGATCGAGCAGCTCCTTCAGGTGCTGCCACGCGGCCGCTGGATCGCGTGGCTCTTTCGCATTCCATTCGTGCGGCCTCTCGCCGATCGCTTCTACCGCTGGTTCGCGCGCAACCGTTATCGGCTCGGCTGCGGTGCGCATTGCCAATCGCGCCCACTTGAGGATAGACGATAAGAGGAGACTGAAAGAGAGGATGAGAGGAGACCGCCGTCGCCATGTTGCATCCCCCGCGCTCCGGGTATCTTCACGCGTCGCCGGCAGCGCCGGCCCCTTCCAGAGCTTCTACATGCGCATCGAGACGCTCGCCGTTCGCGCCGGTCACGCCCCCGATCCTTCCACGGGCGCCGTCACGACGCCGATTTACCTCTCCTCCACCTTCGAGCGAGAGCCGGATGGCAGCTACCGCGGCGGTCACGTGTACAGCCGCACCTCCAACCCCAACCGCAGCTCGCTCGAGCTCGCACTCGCCGCGCTGGAGAACGGGGCAGCCGCGCTTGCCTACGCGTCCGGCTCCGCGGCAACGCTCTCGGTGTTCCAGGCACTCGCGCCCGGCGACCACGTGCTCGCGCCGGACGACGCCTACTACGGCACCCTTCGCCAGCTTCGCGAGATCTTCGGCGGTTGGGGACTGGAGGCCGGCGTCGTCGACATGACGGACCTCGACGCGGTTGAGCGCGCCATCCGGCCGACGACGAAGGTCGTCTGGGTCGAGACACCCTCGAATCCGCTCGTGCGCGTCGTGGACATCGAGCGTATCGCCGAGCTCGCGCATTCGGTAGGCGCTCGCTGCGTCGTCGACAACACCTGGGCGACGCCGGTGCTTCAGCTCCCGCTCAACCTGGGCGCGGACATCGTGATGCACTCCACCACCAAGTACCTCGGCGGGCACAGCGACCTGCTCGGCGGCGCTCTCGTCGCGAAGAAGGACGACGACTTCGTCGAGCGGTTGCGGCTGATCCAGAAAGTCGGCGGTGCAGTGCCCTCGCCCTTCGACTGCTGGCTCCTGCTGCGAGGCATCCGCACTCTGCCGTGGCGGATGCGCGCGCACTGCGACAACGCGATGGCCGTCGCTCGCTTCCTCGAATCGCACGACGCGATCGATGCCGTGCACTACCCTGGCCTCGAGTCGCATGCCGGCCACGAGATCGCGGCACGGCAGATGAGCGACTTCGGCGGGATGATGAGCATCCAGCTTCGCGGAGGCGAAGACGCCGCGCTCGAGCTCACTCGCCGGCTCACACTCTTTACGCGCGCGACGAGCCTGGGCGGCACTGAATCGCTCATCGAGCATCGCGCGTCGGTCGAGGGACCGACGACGCTGGCACCCGTGAACCTGTTGCGCATCTCGGTGGGACTGGAGCATCCCGACGATCTTATCGAAGATCTGGAGTCAGCTCTGAACTGATGGGGCGCTCGCCTGCGGCTCGCTCTCGGGGCGCTGGGCGCTCGCTCCGCTCGCTCTCAGGACGGCACACCCTCACTGTGTCGGTGTGCCGTCCCGAGAGGCGGCGTAGCCGCCGCCCTGAGAGCGAAGCCGCTGCGAAGCAGCCGGCGGTAGCGCCCCGAGAGCGAGCGCCAGCGAGCGCCCATTAAGTTTCCAGTATGCAGGCACGTAAAGCAGTTCTGCTCCTCTCGGGTGGCCTCGACTCCACGACGATGCTCGCCCTTGCCGTTCAGCAGGGCCTCGACGTCCACGCCATGACCTTTCGCTACGGCCAGCGCCACTCGTCGGAGATCGACGCGGCGCGGCGGGTGGCTCGGCACTATGGCGTGCTCGATCACGTCGTGGCGGACATCGATCTGCGCACCTTCGGCGGCTCGGCGCTCACGGCCGACATCGCCGTGCCAAAGGATCGGACCGATGATGCAATCTCGCACGGAATCCCGATCACCTACGTTCCGGCGCGCAACACGATTTTTCTCTCATTCTGCCTCGCATGGGCGGAAGTGCTCGGTGCTTCCGACATCTTCATCGGCGTCAACGCGCTCGACTACTCGGGCTATCCGGACTGCCGCCCGGAGTATGTGAAAGCCTTTCAGACCATGGCCAACCTTGCGACGCGCGGCGGCGTCGAAGGCACGACGCCAATTCGCATTCAGACGCCGCTGCTCGATCTTACGAAGCGCGAGATCGTCGAGCTCGGTCTCTCGCTTGGTGTGGATTATTCGATCACGTTGAGCTGCTACGATCCCTCGCCGGACGGTATCGCCTGCGGACATTGCGATGCCTGCCATCTGCGGCTGAAGGGCTTCAGCGAAGCCGGCGCGGCCGATCCCGCTTCGTACGTCGCTCTGTGAGGCTCGCGTGACGTACGTCGTGAAGGAGATCTTCTACACCTTGCAGGGCGAAGGACAGAACGCTGGACGGCCGGCGGTGTTCTGCCGTTTCAGCGGCTGCAATCTGTGGACGGGACGCGAGCAGGATCGCCATACGGCGGTCTGCCAATTCTGCGACACGGATTTCGTCGGTGTCGGACCGGACGGCGGCAAGTTCCGTTTGGCCACCGAGCTGGCGGACGCCGTGCTCTCGCGCTGGCCGGCTGTCGCCGGCGGACGCGCGGTGGGCGGCAATCCTCTCGTCGTTTGCACGGGGGGAGAGCCGCTGCTGCAGCTCGACGAGGCCGCGATCGACGCCCTGCACGCACTTGGTTTCGCTGTCGCCGTCGAGACGAACGGCACGCAGCCGGCGCCGGCAGGGATCGATCACATCTGCGTCAGCCCAAAGGCCGACGCGCCGCTGGTGCTCGAGCGCGGACACGAGCTCAAGCTCGTGTATCCGCAGATTCAGCCGGATGCTCAGCCAGAGCGATTCGCGTCGCTGGCGTTCGACGCGTTCTTCCTGCAGCCCATGGATGGGCCCACTGCGGAGGTCACCCGCGCGAACACGGAGGCAGCGCTTGCCTACTGTCTCGCGCACCCGCAGTGGCGCCTGAGCCTTCAAACGCACAAGCTGCTCGGGATTCGCTGAGCCAGCCGAGTGTCGCGTAACGCAGTGATTCACAAAGCGTTACGCTATTGACGCCTGGACTGGACCGGTTGCGGAAGAATGTTAAAGGTTGACCTCGCCGAACTGGCGCTATAGCATCCCAGAACTCTGGTCCGGGCACACGTGCCCGACCCGCTCTTCCCTGGCACCGAGCCTTCCAGTGCCAGCGCCGTTCCCAATCGACCTCATGCCCTCTCCCGCCACGACAGCGTTGCGTCATCGCTTGCTGCGCCCCTTCGCGGGATGCGCACTCGTGATCGCGTGTGCGGCGCCGGCGGGAGCGCAGGCACATGCCGAAACGCTCGACGCTGCGAAGCCATTCGCCGCGATGAGCGCTTCGGTGCATTCCCTTCGCGACTCGCTGGTCGTGCTCGCCCGTGCGCAAGTCGGCACGAAGTACATTCGCGGCGGGCAATCCCCCGAACGCGGCTTCGACTGCAGCGGACTCGTTCGCTACGTGATGGCCGCGCTCAAGGTCAGCATGCCGCGCACCGCGCGTCAGCAGGCATTGTCGGGACTCGCCGTCGGGCGCGACACGACGCGCCTTCGCCCGGGCGATCTGCTCACCTTTGGCAAGGGCAAGCGCGGCGTCAGCCACATCGGGATCTACATCGGCGGCGGCCGCTATGTGCACGCGAGCAGCGGCGCCGGCCGGGTCATCGAGAGCGACATCGGTCGCAGCTCGTCGTCCCTCGTTCGCGCATGGAGTGGCGTGCGTCGCGTGGTCGCGGGTAGCCAGGCGGACTCGACTCGCGGCGGCGACGGCAGCTAGCGCTTTTCAACCGACCCCGGCCTCGCGCTCCCGCCGTCCACCACATACTGCCAGCTACCATCTCGCTGACGCTTCCACACGGTGAGGTACTTCGAGTACCGCACCACCGGTGTGCCGCCTTCTCGCTCTCGGGTGATCACCGCGTTGCCGACGGTGAAGCCGAGATCGCCGCTCTTTGCCATCTCGCCCTCCACGGGGTGCCAGACGAACGAGCTCTTTCCGATCGGCGGGCTGAAGGAGGCGGTGATTGCGTCCGGGCCTGTGACGAACTCGCCAAGCGGAGAGAAGATCTGCGCATCGGCGGCGGCATAGCGGCCGAAGGCTTCGCCGGTCCCCAACCGCATCGCGTCGCGGGAGAAAGCGGCGTCCGCGGCGCGAATCGCATCCACCGGGGCGCGCGTACGCGACATGGCGACGTCCGCCAACACGCCAGCGGCTGCCCCAGCGGGGAGAGCCAGTGGAGCCGGCGGAGTGCCGTATGTCTCCGCATAGGCGGCGATTCGCCAGCCAGCCGTCTCTTTGCGCCAGAAGGCGATGTACCGGTCGACACGTAGCGACGTCATGCCCGCTTGGGGCTGGCCATAGATGGCGTAGCCGTACGTGTATCCGCTCGAGCGATCCTTGCTCGCTTCGGCGCGAACCGGCTGCCAGCGCGCCCGCGAGCCGGTTCCGATCGACTCCGCCGCGACAACCGCCCAGGCTGCGGGCTTACCGCGCAGGATCGGTAGTCCGCCGCGTAGATAGATGATGTCGTCCGCGAAGCTGCTCGACAGGCCGTCGGCAAAGCCGAGCCTTGTCACGGAGTCGGCGCGTCCCAGGTCGGCGCGCAGCAGCTCGTCGTGCGCCGCCTCCGCCTCCGGCAGGGGCGCGAGGAGGGACGCCCCGGAGAAGGCAGCACCCGGTTGACTGCGGCAGGCCTCGGAGGCGATCACCGCCAGGAGGAGAATCGATCGAGTTCGCAGGAGCATGCTTCTTTGCGTCAAATGGCCTGAGTGAGCCCGGTGACCGCCTGTTCACTCTAACCCGCCGCGCCCCGGTTTCGCCACCACTGGCGATCCTCCGTCCAGCTCGCCACGGGAACGACCCCTGTCGCGTGGGTGTAGCTTTAAGGATTACGGCAGCGCTCGGGGCTCATCGTGGCGCCGTCGCACCGTCGGTCGTCCTACGATCGACATCTCTTTTTTTCTTGAAGCGGCCAGAAAACCGGTCGCGAATTTCCCTCCGTTGTGACGATACCACGAAAACGCTCCACCCGACGCAGGGGACGCGGCACCGCCGCCACCCAACTGACGTCTACATCCACGAGCCGCACCGCATACGCCGAAACCAAGCGGTGGCTCATTCAGCAGCATGGCCCGGTCTGCGCCTACTGCGGTCGTCGCGTCCCCGTGACGACGATCACCCTCGACCATGTCGCGCCTCGGCGCGGCCAGAGTGCCTACGATCGGCGCGACAACCTCGTGCTCGCCTGCGCCGACTGCAATGGCGCGAAAGCCGATATGCCGATCCTCGCCTTCCTTATCCGGAAGCGCGAGCGGGCATCGATGCTGCGCCGCTACGCCGCACACCTGAGCCCCATGCTGGTCGATCTCGTGCGCGCACTGGCGCCTGATGGCGAGGTCGCTCCACGCGTGAAAGAGACCTTCGACGATCTCGTGACCGACGACGAGTCGCCGTATCACGAATCGCCCTACCGGGAGTAGCAGCCTCGACAGGAGCTACACCGGACGCTCGAAGTAGAACGCTTCGACGAACCATCTGCGCACGCTCCGCATGTCGGTGGCATCGGCTCGGGTAGCCGGTTCGACGTCGTCCCCGCCGTATCGCTCGAGGAGAAGGGCCTTGAGACGCACCATCGCCTCGATCGCCGGCAGCTTGTTCGTCCGCGCTTCCTGCGCGAAGACTCGTACAACTTCGCGCACCAGACTCTCCTCCGCCTGCTCCATCTTGGTGGCTGGCTCCGGCTCGGGCTTTTGTGCTCGCCCCGCTTTGTCCGCAAAGGACGAGGATGTGTTCTCACCGGGACCGCGCAGGACTTGCAGCGGGTAGTGCGCGGGATTCGCGACGCGCGCTACCGCGCACAGTCTCTCCAGTTCGGTCTCCGGCACACTCTCCCACTCGGTGGGAAAGGGCGCTAGGCGACGCTTCCCATTGGCACTGACGAAGGCGAGCCAACCCTTCTCCAGCCCCGCGGACACGCCGCGCAGTACCTCCGAGGTACGATGCACCTCGAATACTTCCCAGAGAATTCCGGCTGAATCCTCGAACGTTCGAGAGGCCACGTCGCCTATTGCTGAAATAAGATGACCGAAGAGACCCAAAGGCCTTCACCATCACGCGAGACGAGGCGGCGCAAGGACCGTTCCCGTTTCCCTGGGCTCGGGGGTGGGGATTGTCGATGTCGACAAACATCCTTCCTGCCCTGCACTCAGTCGATCGGCTTCAGCTGCGAGACGATCTCAGCGCGATGCGGCTCGAGAAATGGCGGTAGCACCACCTTCTCGCCGAGCGTCGCTTCATCTTCGTCCACACCGAAGCCCGGTCCATCCGACGCGATCTCGAACAGAATGCCGTTCGGCTCGCGAAAGTAGAGACTCCGGAACCAGAAGCGATCCACCTTGCCACTGTTCGGAATGCCGAGCGTGCGCAGACGATCGGCCCACGCCTCGTAGTCCGCATCGGGTGTGCGAAAGGCGACGTGGTGCACGCCTCCGGCGCCATGGCGCGCGCCGGGAAGGCCCGGTTGCACCGCAATGTGGAGTTCCGAGGCGGGACCACCATCGCCCATCTCGTAGACATGCACCGTGTGCGACGCATTATCCGGGTGCGCGTATTGCCGCACCGGCCGCATCTTCATCGCCTGCCGCAGAATCGCATCCGTGCCGTGCAGGTCGGGCACGCTGAGCACGATGGGACCGAGGCCGCGTATCTGATGTTGTGCCGGTACTGTGCTGCGCTCCCACGGATGTGCCTCTCCGACGCCCTGGTCATCGACGAGCGAGAGGCGCTGACCTTCGGGATCCTCGAAATCGAGGGTGATCCGGCCGTCGCGCTCGACGATCGGTCCAGAGGTGACGCCCTTCTCGCGCAGGCGAGCCGCCCACCACTCGAGCGTGTCAGCGCCCGCGACGCGCAGGCTTGTCCTCGCGATAGAACTCGTGCCCCGTTTCTCGGCCGGCACCGGCCAGTCGAAGAACGTCAGATCGGTGCCGGGGGTCCCCTTCGCGTCGGCGTAGAAGAGGTGGTATGCGCTCACGTCATCCTGATTCACGCTCCGCTTCACGAGACGCATTCCCAGCGTCTGCGTGAAGAAGAGGTGATTGTCGCGAATCTTCGCCGAGACGGCAGTGAGGTGATGAATGCCGGTCAGTTGCATGATCTGCTAGGAGCGAACGAGTTGCGCGTCGATGTGGATCTTGATCTCGTTGCTGACGACCACGCCGCCCGCCTCGAGCGCCTGATTCCAGGTCAACCCGAATTCACGGCGATCGATCTTTCCGTCCGCGCTGAAGCCCATGCGCTCGCCGCCCCACGGATCTTTGCCCGTGCCCTCGTACGTCACGTCGAGCGTCACCGGCTTGGTTGTGCCGCGGATGGTGAGATCGCCGGTGATCGTGAAGCGCTCCCTGCTGCCACTGATCCTGGTGCTCTTGAAGGTGATTGCCGGATAGTTCTCGACGTCGAAGAAGTCGGCGGAACGAAGATGCTGATCGCGCTGCTCGGTGCGCGTATCGATGCTGGCGACCTTCATCGTCGCGTCGACTGCCGCAGTGTCGGGCGTTGCCCCCTTCACAGTGACGGTTCCTTCGACGTCCGCGAAACGACCTCTCACCGTGGTGAGCATCAAGTGCTTCGCCGAGAATTCGATGTTGCTGTGAGTGGGATCGAGCTTCCAGACGGAGGTGGATCCAGTGGTTGGAGCAGTCATGATCGTGCCTCGTGAAATGTGAACTACTAAGTAACCAAGTACTGAGATATCTGTGCCGGACGTCCTATTAATCCGCCCTGTCGCTATTCGTTTGGCAGTTCGGCCGCGGCCAACCCGAGCTTGCGGAGCAATTTTGTGGCCTCCGCCTGTTCGCGGATCGTGAGGCCCGAGACAACGCGTGCAATACGCTTTGCGTGGCCTGGAAAGACCCGACGGATCAGTGCGTCACCCGCCGGTGTGAGCACCGCGTACCGCGCTCGGCGGTCGTTCGGACACTCCTCGCGCTTCACGAGGCCCTTCTCCACGAGGCGATCCACCAAGTAGGTGATGCCGCCGCTCGTGACGAGGATCTTGCGCTGAATCTCGCCGAGGAGGAGCGGACCTTTGTGATGCAGAACCTCGAGAATGCCGAACTCCGTCGTCGTCAGATCGTTCCGTGCGATGTCGGCGTCCACCTTGCTGCCCACGGCGGCATAGGCGCGAGCCAGTACAATCCAGAGCTTGAGTGAGACCGCCTGGTCGCCGTCATGCTGAGCGGCTCGCCTGATTGGTTTGGAAGTCTTGGTGATGTTCATCTTAGTACTAAGATAATTGAACCGGGTCGTCGCGCAAGGGCAAAGCGAACTATCGCAGTTCCGACCACCAGAACGGGCGCAACACCGATGTGCCCGATGTCATGCGGCAAAAACTAGCGCGAGAGCACGGCGCGGGGCGCGCGTGTAGCGAGTTTCGTCAGGCGTCTAGCGCAGCTGCTGCGTGAGGATCGGCCGCCGTTAGATGGGACATGGCCCGATGCGCGGCTGGTCGCCGTACTTCACGGT